>ERZ795049.5328-NODE-5328-length-11972-cov-3.432072_pt1 | contig 11972 bp, 9 predicted proteins | sample MGYA00375133_ERZ795049 | MGnify/ENA primary metagenome ERZ795049 (study PRJEB30178, sample SAMN05720147) | activated sludge metagenome | isolation source: anaerobic digester from wastewater treatment plant | place: Japan | collected 2015-04-20 ...
ATGTTTAAGTCGCAAGCCTTTGGAACGCAAAATAGAGAATACCGAAGCCGAATCTGTTGACGACATTATCGATGCTAAAAGCATGGACTCTAAAAAAGTGAAATGTATACCAATATTGAAATAATTACTGATAAGATAAATAAATCCTCCGACAATAAAAGCTGTTAATAAAACTCCCAAGGTTGCCAACACGACACCTTGGGTTGCTATGGGTTTTATATCGGAGAGGCGGGTATCCATTCCTCCCGAAAACAAAATACTGCATAAAGCTATAATGCCTATTGCTTGTGCTGTGTGTGGATTGTTTAATTCAATGCCCAAACCGTCGGTGCCGGTTATCATTCCGAGAAAGAGGAAAAGCAGTAAAGTGGGTACCCCTAACTTATATCCTGTTTTTCCGGCTAATAAACTTATAAAAAGTAAAACAGAACCGATTAATAGGATATTCTCTAAGGTAAATGCCATATTGTTTGGGTTTAGATTGAAATCAATTATTAAACGAATGTTTGTTTAGAAAATTGTATACAATTATCGCTTAATCCATAATGTTGGATTTAGGGGTGTTCGTTCTTTACGGATTTCGAAATGTAGTTCCGATTTGCTGTCGTTGGGGTCGGATTTCATGCTTCCTATTACTTGGCGAGTATTAACTTTATCGCCGGGTTTAACATTTACACTCCCTAAATTACTATACACAGTAAGATATCCTCCATGGCTGATAATAACTACATTAGCCCCGTCAATAACACTTACGGTCGATACTTTCCCGTTAAAAACGCTGCGAACGGGAGCGGTTCTGTCGGTAAGGATGTTGATGCCGTTATTGGTGATTTTCACCGATGATACTTCGGGATGGGAATAAGTGCCGAAATTAGTGATAATGCTACCTTTATCAACGGGCCAGGGGAGTTTTCCCTGATTACTTGCAAAATCGGCCGATAAAGCAACATTAGCCGCTTCCACTTTCGGGGAACTTGCTTTTTTAGCCCTGGCTAATTCGGCCTCAATGATCTTGGATATCTGAGCATCAATGGCTTTTTGGCGTTTTATTTTACGGTTTATTTCAGCGTTGATTTGGCTTTCTTTCTTTTTTAAGGTAGAAACAACGCGGTCTTTTTCTTTTTGCTGCTTTTGCAGTTTTGTTTTTTCTTGGTTTTTATTAACCAAAAGATTTTCTTTCTCCTGTTTGGTTTGGATTAAGGCTTCTTCTTTTTCCTTTTTTGCAGTTTGCGTTTGTTGGATAATCAGCAGGTGTCGATTCAATGCATTTGAATATTCTTGAAGATAACGCATGCGTTTCACCGCTTGATGCACATTCTCGGCCGATATAATAAAATTAGCTTTATCCAAAATGTTCCGATGTTTATAAGCTATGTAAATGGCTTTTTTATATTCTTTAATCAACTCATTTAATTTCGCTTGTAATTGGGATATCTCTTTGGTTGTTTCTTCAATTTCAACATCTATGTGCGAAAGCTCTTCGTTGATGGTTTGTATTAATCGTTCTCTGTTTTTTATTTGGTTGGTGATCAATTGTATTTCTCGTAATGAAGCGGTTTTGTTTTTGCGGGTTTCTTCCAACAATCTTTTTTGTTGTGCTAATTCTTTTTCCAATTGCTTTTTCTCTTTTGTCAAAGCGTCTTTGTTGCTTTGACAAAAAGCAGTATTAGTCTGACCTAATGATAGGCAGATAATTAGTATTAAATATACTATTTGTTTTATATTTTTATACATGCTGTTTTTATCGTTACAAAATTATATACTCTTCGTACATAATGAAAATAACTTTCTTAAAAGTATTTCACAGTCTTATGTTAATAACAAATATGGTTTAAACTAATTAATGTTAATGCATTCAAGCTTTATAATTTTATCTTAAAATAAAGATTACTTTTGCACATCAATAAACGAAACAATTTTAAGCATCAAACCTTTTGATAATTAAAAGGTATGTTCGATATTCAATCAATAGTATCAAGTCGGAATGATAGATCTCTATTTATAGCGGGACCATGTAGTGCCGAATCGCGGGAACAAGTTTTTGCAACAGCCGAGCAACTAAGTAAAGAAGCGGAAATTTCTTTGTTCCGTTGCGGGGTATGGAAACCGCGTTCTTCTCCTCATAGTTTTGAAGGTTGCGGCACGCCGGCTTTACAATGGTTGCAAGAGGTACAGTGTAATTTTGAGCTGCCTGTTTGTATTGAAATAGCCGTTCCTCAACATGTGGAGGCGGCTTTAAAATACGACATCCGACATTTTTGGATTGGTGCCCGTACAACTGTTAATCCTTTTATGGTGCAAGCTCTTGCCGATGCCGTGAAAGGAACGAACGTAAGTATTTTAGTTAAAAATCCTATTTCTCCCGATTTGAATTTATGGATAGGTGCTTTTGAACGTTTAGCCAAAGCAGGCATACATAAAATAGCGGCTGTTCATCGCGGATTTTCAACTTATGAACATTCTATTTACAGAAACAATCCTTTATGGAACATTCCTATCGAATTTAAGCGGTTACACCCTGAAATACCAATGATTTGCGATCCCAGCCATATGGCCGGAAAAAAAGAATATATTTTTGAAATTGCCCAAAAATCCTTGTATCTCGATTTTGAAGGATTAATGATTGAAGTGCATCCTTCTCCCGAAAAAGCATTGAGTGATAAAAAACAACAATTAACGCCTGTTGAATGGCATCAATTAATCGATCGATTAAGTGTTCCCAATCAGGCAGAAACACAAGATATACAATTGAAAAGTTCTCGAAATTTGATTGATGAATTGGATAAGCAATTATGTGCCCTTTTAGCTAAACGGTTGGAGACGGTGGAAAAAATTGCCTATTATAAGAAAGAGAAAAATATGTCGTTATTGCAAATAAACCGATGGCAAGAGGTGATGAATCATGTGTTGCAACAAAGCGAGCATTGGCATATAAATAAGAATTTTATGAAAAAACTCATGGAAGTTCTACATGAAGAGACGATAAGAATTCAGGAAGAAATAATTAACGATAAAAAATGAAAACATATCCGGTAGTGTTGAGTGTGGCCGGTTCCGATAGTGGAGGTGGAGCGGGAATTCAGGCTGATTTAAAAACCATGACTTCGTTGGGAGTGTATGCTGCTACGGTTATTACGGCCATTACAGCTCAAAATACCCTTGGAGTAAGAGCCATACAATCGGTTACTGTTGATAATTTTCAACAACAGTTGGAAGCCGTGATGGATGATTTGGATGTTGATGCCGTTAAAATAGGCATGTTACACACTCCCGAAATTGTGGAGGTACTGGCACTGACTTTAAAAAAATATAAACCTAAATATATTGTACTCGATCCTGTTATGGTAGCTACCAGCGGCGATTCCCTCATCCAACAAGCTAGCATCGAAACAATGAAAAAGTGTTTATTCCCCTTGGCAAGTATTATTACGCCCAATTTAAAGGAAGCATCTATTCTTTTAAATAGAACCATACAAACAGTAGATGAAATGAAACAGGCTGCTTATGATTTATTGTCGTCGGATTGTCATGCGGTATTGATTAAAGGGGGACATTTAAAAGATAAGAGCATGACCGATGTACTATGGATTAAAGGAGAATCAACATCACATTGTTTTAGTTCGACCTATATCGAAACTCAAAACTCCCATGGCACGGGATGCACACTTTCATCAGCAATTGCAAGTTATTTAGCATTGGGTTATGAATTGAAGGAAGCGGTAGGCTTGGCAAAACAATATGTTTTTCAGGCAATCATGCATGGGAAAGATATTTGCATAGGTCATGGACACGGTCCCTTGAATCATGCTTTCAACCCTCAGAAATTAAGTATTATTATAAAGTAAATTTTATGATACAAGTAATTGTTAACGATAATATAGTGCAAATAAAAGAAAATTCATCGGTTATGGATTTGTTGAAAGAATTGAAGCGCGAAGAAGACAAACGCATAGCCGTTGCACTTAATAATAAAGTGGTTTCGCGAACGGCTTGGCAAGAAACCGTTTTACATAATAATGATAAAATTATTTTGATTCAAGCTGCTTACGGCGGTTAGTGTCTTTTTGCCATAGTTGATAGCTGTTATAAACATTTTGTAGTATAACATAAATAGCGGGAATAATAGAACTGACAGGATTCAAATAGGTTTGGGCCATCCAAATAGCCAAAACGGTGTTTTTTTGTCCTAAGGATTGTCCTCCGGCTACCTTATCTCCGTAGCGTTTGCCGATATGTTTTCCCAAAGCAAATTGTAATATACATATAATAAGAGCTAATACACCGGCGGCTATCATGAATAACAAACTGATTTCATGATGGCTTATTATAAAATTAATAATCTTGGAAATTACTATGGTTAAAGCCATTGCCCATAGATAGAAGGAAATAAATTGAAATTTTAGTATAGTTGTATTTAGTTTGGGGGATAATCGTTTTATGCTTACTGCCAATATAAATGGAAGTATAAGAACCGGAGCTATTTTTGCGAATATCATCCCGAATGATTCCCAAAATACCATATCGGTATTACCTATAAATGAAAAATATAAAGGAGCTATAAAGGCTACTGCCAAATTACAAAGTAAAGTGTAAACTCCCATCGTCATCAGGTTGGCACCTAACATCACGGCAATGACTACCGCCGAAGTTGCTGTTGGTGTTAATATGGTTACCAAAGCCCCTTGTGCAAGTTCATGGTTGATTGGACGTAATAACAGATAAAATCCTATACTTGCCGTTAATTGAAAAAGCAATAACCAAATATCGAAATAGCTGATTCGCATTTTGCTTACCCGAATGGAACTGTAAGTAAAAAACAACATCAAGAAAATTAAAACCGGAACAATATCCGAAAGTAATGCAATATAGGAGTGGAAAAACAATCCTACTAAAATGGCAAAGGGCAATACATAACTTCTATATTGTTGCATGTTTAGAAAATTCAAATGTTTACAACATATGTTCAATCAATATTTTTATGCCTATACCTATCAATATGAAACCGCCGATTAGTTCAACTTTAATAAATTTTAATTTGCCGAAACGAAAACCTATAACCACACCCGCAAAAGAAAACACGAAGGCAATCAAACCGATAATCACAACAGGCAAAAGAATATTGATTTTCAGAAAAGCAAAACTTATGCCTACGGCTAAAGCATCAATGCTGGTTGCTATGCCGAGGATGACTAAGGTTTTTAATGAGACAGCAATACAACGATTTTCTTTTTTTCGAAAGGATTCATATATCATTTTTCCACCGAGATAAGAAAGTAGTAAGAAAGCAACCCAATGATCGAAGTCGGCGATATAATCCGCAAAACTATATCCCAATATCCAACCCAAAACAGGCATAAGGGCTTGAAACAATCCCATGATAAAGGCTGTGAGCAAGGCTTGTTTATATCGAAAAACAGCGGAACAGGTTCCGGTGGAAATGCTAACGGCAAAACTATCCATAGCCAATCCGATGGCAATAAAAAGAATTGAAATGATATCCATAAACGGTTTTGATGTAGTTTTATAAATTAGCTAACTTAGGTTTTGAGTTTTCGATTTATTCAGCCATTAAAGCTTCAATGTCGGCAACTTTTTTCGGTAGCGGTGTACCTATCACACGACAGCCCGTTTCGGTTATCACTATGTCGTCTTCAATTCTTATGCCGCCAAAACCGATGTAGGTTTTCACTTTATCGTAGTTGATAAATTCGCTGAATTTATTTTCTTTTTCCCATATATCTATTAGTTGAGGGATAAAATATATGCCTGGTTCAACGGTTAGGATAAATCCTTTTTGCAATTTTTTAGCACAACGCAAACTTCCGTGGCCAAAAATCGGACTGCGTTGGATGTGTTCGTTATATCCCACATAATTCTCGCCTAAGTCTTCCATGTCGTGCACGTCTAACCCAAGCATATGACCTAAACCATGGGGCATAAACAAAGCATGGGCTCCTTTGCGGGCAGCTTCTTCGGGATTGCCTTTCATCAAACCGAGTTTAGTCAAGCCTTTGGCAATTATGGTGGTGGCATGGATGTGAACATCAAAATAATTCAGTCCCGGTTTAGCCATGTCGATGGCTTCCATATTGGCTTGCAAAACAATTTCATAAATATCTTTTTGCTTCTGAGTGAATTTTCCGGATACGGGAAACGTACGGGTGTAGTCGGATGAATAGCCCGATTTCAATTCGGCACCGGCATCGACCAATAACAAGCGACCGTTTTCGAGTATTTGTTCGTGGTTATGGTTATGTAAGGTTTCGCCGTTTTGCGAGAGAATCACGGGGAAAGAAACACCGTTGCCACCAGCAAGTGCAATGCCTTCGATCATACCGGCAAGTTCACGTTCCAGTTTGCCGGCTTTGCAATATTCCATGGCAGCAGTATGCATGGCAACACCGAGGTTACATGCTTTTTCCATTTCTTTAAGTTCTTCTTCCTCCTTTATTTCACGCAAAGAAACCACTCCTTTAATAAATTCAACCGAAGCCGAAGCTTTTAATTGCTCGAATGGAATGCTTAGTGTGTTATGTAAAAATATTTTATTGTCATCCCGATAGGGCGGCAGATAATGTATTTTTCTACCGGCTTTTTGTGCTTTGTGTAAATACTCTATTAACTGGGCTGACGGAAGTGTGTTTGCCACACCGCATTTGTCGGCCAATGCTTCGATGGTGGGTTGGTTTCCCATCCATATGATATCGTCAATGGTGTAGTTATCGCCGAAAATAATTTCTTTGTCTTCATCTAAATCAATCACGGCAGCCAAATGGTCTAAATGTATACCGAAAAAATAAATAAAATGACTATCTTGGCGGTAATGATAGGTGTTGGAAGGATAATTCATGGGAGCTTCATTGTTTCCCATAAAAAGTAAAATACCATTATTAACGGTTTTTTTCAATGCTTTACGTCTTTGAATATAGGTGTCTTTGTTGAACATGATTTTTTATTTTTTGAAAATTGATGCAAAATTACACATTTATTTTTTGTTAAGGTTTGGTGAGATAAGTTGAATATTTTTTATTAATAATAAATGATAAAAATAGCAGTCAGCATGCCGTAGGTATGCCACTTTTTATTTTTAACGATAATTCTTTAAAATAAAAGAATATTTCGCCTCGAATTACTCCTTCAAATTGTTTAAATAAACTTATTCTTCTTTATGAAATTGTGTGGCGCAGGCTTGTGCTGTGCAGGTAATGACCATATCATTAATACAAACATGTTCGGGCAGCGAGAGCACGAAAGCAACAATGTTGGCAATGTCGTTGGCGTAGAGTGGAGTGTAGCCTTTATATACCTTATCGGCGGCGGTTTTATCGTTTTTGAAACGCACCAATGAAAATTCGGTTTCGGCGGCACCGGGGGCTAATTGTGTTACTTTTATCCCTGCGGGCAACAAATCTATTCGCATGGCTTTGTTGAGTGCATCAACGGCAAATTTTGTGGCACAATACACATTGCCTTTGGGATATACTTCTTTCCCTGCAATAGAACCTATGTTAAAAATATGTCCTTTATTTCGTTTAATCATCAAAGGGACTATGCTTCGCGTAACGTAAAGCAAGCCTTTCAGGTTGGTGTCGATCATTTGTTCCCAATCATCGATATTCCCTTCTTGTATTGTGTCTAATCCTGCGGCTAATCCGGCATTATTAACCAATACGTCAATTTGTTTCCATTTTTCGGGCAGATTGTTGTTGATGTCGAGGGTTTGTTGGCGGTTTCTTACATCGTAAGCCAACACGAGCACCTCGCGTTTGTATTTGGTTTTAATTTCACTTTCCAGTGTACGCAATAAGTTTTCACGACGTCCGCTGATAATAACGTCATAGTTGTTTTGAGCAAGTTTAAGTGCAATAGCTTTACCGAAACCGCTGCTTGCACCTGTTATATAAGCTATCATAAGATTTAAAGATTATTTTTTAATTTTTTCGCCTCCAAAGATATATTTAACCCCCAATAAGAAGTTGATTCGTTCCGAAGGGTATTGATAATAGAAATAATTACGTTGGGCTGCGAAGTTGTTTACATCCAAGAAAAACGACAAACGTTTATTCCAACGATATTCACAACCCAGGTTGAAATCAAATACCGATTTCAAGGCTTCGGATTTGATGCTGCCATCCGCTTTCATGGAAGGATAATAGGCTCCGGTATGAATATAAAAATCGAATGAGAATAAGAATTTATCTTTTAAATTGTAATTGGCTTCCAATGATGTGATAAATAAAGGTTTAAACCATGGTTTCTTGACTGAATCGACAGTATAGTGGTTATAGTCAAATCCAATCATAATGTTAAATATGTCTTTATAATTATAGGTTAAATTAAGATGTGCATTGGTGTGTATGCATTGGCTTTTGACCAGTTTAAAGGTATTGTATAAATTCACGGCCGTGTCTTTCAGTATATAACGTGTTGAACTGTCGTTAAAGAAAAATGGCATATCATCGTTGAGCGAGAGTGAAGCACCGGCACCGAAAAACAAGGAGTGCGATAAATTGGTTTTTGTTCCGGCATAAATGCGGATGTGTTGATTCACAAAACCTAAATCGATGTAATCCGATAAATATGGATTTAATTGCATGCTTTCCAAATAAGAATAATGTTTCATGCCTCCGTCGATACCTACATAAAAAGTTAAAATGTTAGGAACGACGTTTAATAAGGCTTCAATATCGGGATAAATGCCGAATTTTGTGCTGTCTTCTAATCGAAGTGCAAGATCAAATCCTAATCGGAAGGAGAAGTTTTGATAAGCAAATTGTATGTTTGGTTTGAGGTTAAACAACCAACGGTCTTTTTTCAGGTTTTGAACAGCCCAATCGTTATGATAATAGTTCACATTCAAATCGCCACCTACTTTTGCCAAATCAAGCCTTTTGATATCGATTTTTTGAAATAGTGAAGTGGCGGCTTGGAGTTGGTGTTCATAGGATTTATAATTATCAAACAGAAAGTCGTAATTTAAAGCATAGGTTTGGGCAAGTTTATAAGAACGTTTACCGTAATTACTAATGGCACTAACATTTGCATGTGCAGTATGATATTGACGGGCAATATCTTTGGCTTTCGGGAATACAGCATCACTTACGCCGTAAAACTTTTTTAACGAATCTTTATTATATCCGTAGCAATGCACCAAATGATGATGATAGTTTGCGTCGGCATTTAAGATAAAGTCTTTAACAAACATTTGACCGTATAAGTCGAGTTGAGATTGGCTGAAAGATGCCGGACCGAAACTTTTCAGTTTGCCGAAAAAGGAATGATGTTTCACATTCACTCCGTAAGCCAATTTCTTTGAACGCAAATTGCTATGGCTAAATTCCAAATATGGTTCCAAATAACCGAAACCGAATTTAACATAATTACGGTATAAACGGGTGATTTGGTCTTTGCCTACTTTGGGTGCTTTGATGGGTTGGGGGGTGTATTCGAATGAGAATACCATATCTTCAATATCGTAGTTAACTTCCGGACTGATATTGGTCGTGTCGATAATGGAAGCCGGTTTCATTATTTTTTCCTGTGCGTCATTAATGGAAGGTGTAAAGGACGAACTTACTACAACATCGTATTGAGATTGCCCGTAAGTAAAAGAAGCACAAAGCAACAAATTGAATATAATGACAATGAATTTATATGTTTTCATATTCCTGATCATTTTCGTAATGTGATTCATAAGCTATATTATTCTATGGTTTCGGGTGTGTTTTGTTCCTCAGTTTTAATCATTTCTTCCTTGCGTTGTTTTTCCAGAGCTTCTTCTTGTGCAATAATGGCATTGTATTTTTCGCTTGCAATTAGCCGAAGATCTTCTCCCTCGTAATTTTCGATAATGCTCATGTAAGTATGCTTGGCTTGGAAGGAATTTTCTTTTTGCAAATAAATATCCCCCAATAGAATATAACTTTTTGCCAGCCAGTAATCGTTAGAAATATTGGTGAGTATTTCGAAAATCTTTTTTTCCGCTTCCAGCAAATTATCCTGTTTATAAGTGATATAAGCGATATGATATAAAGCTTCGGAAACATAATCCGATTTTGAAGATTTCGATAAGAGTTTATATTCTTGATTGGCTTTATTCAAATCGTTTAATTCCAAAGTCGAGCGTGCCATAATCAAATGTGCTTCGTCTTTTTGTTCATTGCTTAATTTCGGTTCTTTCAATAACATCTCCGACAGGGTTATAGCCTTGCTGTAATCTTTATTAAAATAAGAAGAACGGGTCATACCGAGCAAAGCATCTGTTTGTTGAGAAGGAATTGTGGATTTTTGTTGTAAAAGGGTATAATTTGAAAGCGATTGCACGTAATTCTCTTTACGATAATATATATCGGCGGCATTTTGTAATGCCGTGATTTCAAACGGGTCCATGGGATTTTGAATAACATACTCATAATTAGTCAAGGCTTTGTCATAATCGGATTTTCGCATGGCACATTCGGCATTATAAAAATGAGCCTGTGTAGCAAATACACCTTTGGGGAAACGCTCGATATAAGCATCAAATCCTTTGGCCGCATCGTCGAATTGTTTGTTGAAATATTTTTCAGAAGCGGCATTATACATTATAGTGTCTTGGTTTTCTGCTGTTATATTAGCAAAAGAAACATTTTTAACGTAAACAAAAAATTCTTCGATATTCCCCGAAGTTGAATAGATGGTTTCTATGTTTTTCAGTGCCGTTGCCGATTCCTGTGTTTTGGGATAGTTTTTAACTATTTTCTTAAAAACCGTTAATGCTTTCTCATCTTGTTCGGTATTGAAATAAATCAATCCCAATTTCAAGAGTGCGGTTTTTAAGTAAGGACTTTTAGGATTCTTTTCTATGAAATGGGTATATATTTCTTCGGCTTTGGCATTATTACCTATTAATATATAGGTATTAGCCATTTCAATTTGCGCGTCTTTGACAAAATTTGAATGGGGATATTTCTCTAATAAAGTGTCGAGCGTGCTGATTTTAGTATCGTATAAACGAAGTCCTCCTTGCGATAGTGCTTTTTGGTATAAAGCATAATCAACGTCATACACATTTAATGCAATTACTTTTTCATAAGATTCGATGGCAGTAGGTAAAGCAGAAGCCATGTAATGGCAATCGCCTATGCGGTTGTTGGCATCGGCAAGGATTTTTTTATCGTATTTACTCAGGTCTTGTTGCAGAAAGGAGTTAAAATTTCTTAGTGCCAACGGATATTGTTTCAATTTGAACTGGGCATATCCCACATTGTAGAAAGCCATGGCATATTCGCTGCTTTGTGATGCATGACCTGATGATAAAAACAAATTGTAGTTATTGATGGCTTCTTCATATTTGCGTTGTTGATAATTCATTTCCCCTTTCCAATACAAACTTTGGGCATAAATAAGCGGATTATAATTGTTTTCAATGGCTAAATTGAAATATTTTTCCGCTTCGGTGAAATCTTTGTTGTTATATAGTTCAATCCCCCTGAAATATAAAACGCGTTGATAGGCATTTAACAAAGTAACACTTTTATGTTGAATCTTTTCCAAGGAAGCAATAGCAGCTTTATAGTTTTTGGTTGTCAGATATATATTACTCAGAAAATGTTCGGCTTCGTTTTTATAGTTTGATTGTGGAAATTCGTTTAAAAACTTTTCAAATGCGGAAATGGAAGGCACGAAAGGATTAGTAGTTATTTCATATTGCAGTTTTGCATAAGCATATAAAGCGTCTTCGGTTATAATAGGATTTTTCTTTAATTCGTAAGCCTGCAAAAAAGCATTGGAAGCAAATTCTTTTTGATTTGTTTTCAGATAACAATCGCCGAGAGAGAAATAAACATATTGGTTAATGCTGTCGTTATCTTTACAAAACGATTTGGTTAATAGCTCAATGGCTTTTTCATATTTTTTGCTTTTGTAATAACATACACCGATTTCATAAAAATCGTCGCAGGAGAGCAATTCCGTTTTTTCGGAATAGGCTG
>ERZ795049.5337-NODE-5337-length-11953-cov-5.479913_pt1 | contig 11953 bp, 17 predicted proteins | sample MGYA00375133_ERZ795049 | MGnify/ENA primary metagenome ERZ795049 (study PRJEB30178, sample SAMN05720147) | activated sludge metagenome | isolation source: anaerobic digester from wastewater treatment plant | place: Japan | collected 2015-04-20 ...
CAGGCCTGCAAACTCCGGCCGCAAGACAAAGCTCAAGGAGCCTTCCACGCTTACAGATAACAGATCCCGATTCGCAGGTGTCTTGGATCCTAAAAGAGTGGCCTCATCTCCTTTCTCCACCCCCACCTTGATGCTTTCGCTGCTGATGTCCACCAAGGCGGTGGGTATAGCTCCTTGAGCGAAGGTGCTCTCTTTTCCTATCTGAAGCGATGAACCAATCCCCGTTAAAAATGCCATATGCTCATTCTCCTCTAATTCTTTTCAAAATCCTTTGTCCATTGGATATTTATCTTCACCTCGATTGCACTTACGCTGGAACTCGCCGTTACCGAGGGGTAATAGTCCATATCGGTGATGCTCAAAAAGTCCACAAACCCGTCAAGACTCTGGTTTGATCGAAGCAGGCAATAGAGGCCGGTGTAATAAGAGAACACTCTGCGAATCAGCTTTTCACTGGCAGCTCCCTTGCAGAGGATAAAGAGTGTTATGTGCATGGTGGCTAAGTCGCTGAGCACACTGATGGGCTCTAAGCTCTCATAATCCGGCTGGATGTAGATCATGCTCTGGCGTCTCATCGAATCCACATCAGGAAAATCTATGAGGATAGTATGCTCATCGATTGAGGGGAGATTCCCCTCTTCCTCAAGATAGGATCCCAGCTTCTCTGCGATGATCCTCTTTAGCTGATCAAGTACGTCAAGCTCTGTTTTCATGACTTCTTCACCCCTTCCTCTAACTTTTGAACCTCTCTTTCGACAATCGCATCGAGCTTGTCCTTAAAGGCGGTAGTTGAAAGATAGGTCTTCACCGGTTGGGCGATGAAATCTCGCTCAGGCAGCTTTACACTGTGAACCTTTACCCACTTGCCATCTTTACAGAAGGTGAGGTGTTTCCCATTCTTTGCAGTAATGTGAGCTCCTTTAGCCAGAGCGTAGCCATAGAAGACGTTGTTCTTTGGATCTTGGGCCTTTGCCTCGACAATAACTGCCTTGCCGCTGCGGATTACTCGGCGGGTGATGCTTTTGAACAAAGCACTGCTGCTTTTTGACAGGCCATAGCTTTTGTATGCTTTTTTCGCACTTGTTTTGGCAGCTGTTCCGATGCTCCCCAGCACCCGTCTCATCACCTTATCGCGATTAGCTCCCAGGCTTTGAAGAAAATCCAGGGACTCGGAGATATCGCTTTCGATCGAAACTGCTTCAGTTGAGTGTGTTTTTCTTGCCATGATCAAAACGCTGTTATGCGAAGTGCATCTAAGGGTTGCAGGTACTTACGATAGTTGCTGTAGTTAATGAAGGTACGGCTGTTGTCGGCAAAGCTTTTGCCGGTCAAGCCGATATTGCCCCCTGTCTCACTGAGCATCAGCGTGGCGATGCGAAGGATCGAAAGGGTGATCACATCAGGTATCGCCTCTACACTCCACCCGGCAGTGAAGCTGATGAGTATGTTGTCCTCACCATGAGGGAAGAGTCGTTTGTTGTCCTTGAATCTCACATGATCATCTTGCAGAACCAGCAGGCTTGGGGAGACAAGGAGATGATCGATGCTTAAAGATTCAACTGACACGATTTTTCTTGCCGGTACATACAATCTTCTCATCCCGCCACCTGAAAGCACCTCATCGGTGTAGGACTGCAGTAGCGGTCTGAAGCCAAGGTAATCAGTTACAATTTGCTCGCTTGAGAGAAGAAAGATTTCCTTTAATGCAGTAGCCTCTGAACTATCTTCGTAGTTTGAGCTATAGGTGTTAAACGTATCAACTTGGACAATCACTATTTTTCCTTTGCTTAAAAAATGCATGCCCCAAGGAAACCCTTAGGGCACACATTGCTTTTTCTCGCCTTTAGGCGGCACCTACAACAACAGTGAAGATCGTGCTTGCTTGCGCTTCAAAAGCTTTTGTAGCCGCTTGTGTGGCTTCACTGACGATGCAGTAGTAGTACACGGTTCCAGTGTTTTCGGTGGGTGCCTTGAAGGTGGGCTCCGTTGCTCCACCTACAATACTGCCACCTTCACTGCTTGATGTACTATTTGAATACCATTGGTAGGCCAAAGCCCTGCCATCTGAGGCACTTGCTTCAACGCCCAAGAGCACCTCCTCACCCTGGGCAACCTCAAACTCCGTCTCATCGAAGGTGAGGGTGAGGGTAGGAGGAACAGAACCGATGAGATGCGCTTCCTTTAGAAAAGCGATTAAAGCATTGAGATCCTTGACAGCGTTGGCTGCCGATGTGGCGGATGAAGGAGGGACATACCGAATTGGCTCGGGTCTTTCATCGACGATAACAGCCTCGCCGGTAAGGGTAACTTTACCGGCGATGACCAATTCCTCAGAGCCTTGAACAAAGTAGTTCTTTGCATTGTAACTCATGAGCTTTCTCCTACGCCTTCATCTGAAGAACCTTGATAGCCTCGCCGAGGATCAAGCGCCCATCGACTCTTTGGCTTCCCAAGAACCCGACTTGGCCGGTAGGGGCAAAGAGCTCGCCAAGGCGCTTGAAGGTACGGCCTTGTCGATCGGCAATCCAGTAGTAGGAGAAATCTCCAAAGACCAAAGCCTTATTGGCCGAGCCAAGTTCGGGCATGTAGGTTGAGGTAAGAATTGGACGACCTGAAATAGAATCAGGTGTTCCTTCCTTCAAGGAGGGCTGCCACAAGTATTGGCCATTGCCATCTTTGAGCTTGCGGATCGCCTTGATGGTAGTATCGTTGGCAATCCACACCGCATTCTTTCGGTATGCAGAGCGCAAAGAATAGTGAAGATCGAAGATTTCATCACAAGTCAGGGCCGTCGCCGATGCAGTGGTTACTCCAACTTGAGCTCCACCATTGGAACCTAAGATACCCAGAGGCTTTCCGTTTCCATCCCCACTGAAGAAGGCTTGTTCTTCTTTTGCCCCGATGCGACGTGCAAATTCGGAAGCGATGTAGCCTTCGATATCAAAGACACTGTCGTTGATCAGTTCCTCACTGACTTTGATGATCGTCCCCAGCTTGTAGGAGCCGATCGTAACCTGGCCAAAGCAGTCATCGCTCTCAGGATATGAACCCTCTTCATCAATCCATGAAGCTTCACCTTTGCTTGCAGAGATAGGGATTTTTCTATCACCGCTGGCAGTTTGGATGACATGAGCAATGGAGCGGAAGATGTTCTCATCTTCCAAAGCGCTGATGATGGTTCTTTCAAACTCATCAGGTACCAGGTATCCGCCTTCACTGTCGACTCCCACCTGGAGGGCATTTTTAATCTCAACAGGATTGTCTTTATACCTGAGGTGGCTCCAGAATGCCTTCTTGTATTCCTCGCTGGCTCGTCCGCTTCCGCCATAGGCTTTGGAAGCATCGATAGGGCGATGGGTGATGATTTGGCCAACTTGAGCATTGAGTTCACGCTCGTAGGCTTCCAATCTCTCTTGGCGTTCGATCGCAGAACCGAGGTCCACGATCTCCTTTTCCATACGCTCATACATTGCCGTATCTTCGGCACTGAGCAGTCCTTTTTCATTACGCCGCTCGTCCAAAAAGGCTTTAGCCTTCTCCCACGTCTTGGCCCGTTCAGCTCTCATTTCGTTGATTCTTTTCATCTGTTCCTTCTCCTATAAAGGTCTAATAAGATTCAGTCGTTTTTCTAAGTCCTTAAAGGAAGCTCTCTGGCTGCCTTTATCCGGATGCGCAACCAATTTTTTGTTGATTTTGTTTAAGAGCGCCACTTGGCTTTTCTTCGTTGAAAACGAGTAGGCATTCAGGGCGGGGGCGCTCTTTTTATTGTCTTTCAACAATCCATCGGCAAAACCCAGCTCCAGAGCCTTTTGAGCGTTCATCCAAGTTTCGCTATCCATGAGATTGCTGATGTGAGATCTGTTTAAGTTGGTCTTGATCTCATACGCATTGATGATGCTCTCTTTTATCTCCCCCAGCATTTCGATGGCCTTTTTCATATCCGTATGGTCTCCAAAGGCGAAGGTGGCTGGGTTGTGGATCATCATTAAAGCCGTCGGTGCCATGAGCACACGAGTTCCTGCCATGGCGATGACCGAAGCCGCACTGGCAGCAATGCCATCAATCTTGACGGTGATCGCATAAGGATAATCCATCAACATCGTGTAGATTCGACTGGCTGCAATGCAGTCTCCTCCGGGTGAGTTGATCCAGATATCCACCTCTCCGGTTTCAGAGAAAAGCTCGTCCTTGAACTCTTTGGGTGTGATGTCGTCATCAAACCAGCTCTCTTCGGCAATCGTACCGTCAAGGATGAGTGTTCTCTTTTTCCCTTCGCCTTCGCTCTGGTTCTTCCACCTCCAGAACTTTTTGTTTTTCATCCACTACCTCCTGTGCATGACTCGTATTTTTTTCATAAAACGCCCCTGATTTGTTAAGCGGCAGCATGTTCCCGTTCACCAGGTATAAATTCCCGCCATCTTCCTCAGGAATGAGATCCATATCTTCCAAAGTCCTGATATCGTTTGCGCTCATCCATCCGTTTTGGCGTGCGGTTGCATAGCCGCTCATGCGGCTTTGATAATCACCTCTGAGCAATCCTTCGACATTGAATCGAAAGAACATCTCTTTCTTCTCGTCCTCGCCAAGGAGTGATCGAGACAGGGCTTGCTCCCACCTGATGACCCACGGGTCGAGCGTGTATTTGACGAACTCAAGGGATTGTTGTTCGATGTTGCTGAACGACGATTTTTCCAAATCTCCAATCATGTGGGGCGGGATGCGGAAGATTCTGGCAATCTCATTGATCTGGAACTTTCGAGTTTGCAAAAACTGGGCCTGCTCGGGGGAGATGGAGATGGGAGTGTATTTCATCCCTTCCTCCAAAACCGCCACGCGATGGGCGTTGTTCGATCCGCCGTACTGGGCTTGCCAAGTCTCCCTTAGGCGAGTTGGATCTTTGATCGTTCCCGGATGCTCAAGCACTCCACTGGGGGCGGCACCATTTGCAAAGAATTTAGCCCCGTACTCTTCACAGGCGATCGCCATGCCGATGGCGTTCTTGGCCATAGCGATGGGCGAGTAACCTACCAGCCCGTCAAAGCCAAGGCCTGGAATATGAAGAACATCGCTGGGATCAAGAATCACCGTGGAGCCCTTCAGCGTCGGCGCATCTTCAAAACTGGTGGTGTACTGATAAAACAACTGCCCGAGCTTGCCTCTGTCCACTTGCATCCTGTTTGGCATCAGAGGATAGAGCCCAAGTACCTCGGCTTTGCCATTGCGGATAATCTGGGCGTAGGCGTTTCCCCAAAGAAGCAGGTGAGTCATCATCGTCTCTCGAAAGACGAAGCTGCTCATTTCCTTGTTGGGTTCTGCGTATAAGAGGTTGTAAAGCGGGTGGTCTTTTGCCTTTTGTTTGCTTGAGCCTTCAGTGTGCCGATACAGGTGCAGTGGCAGACCTGCAATCGCTTCAGCTAAGATTCGAACACATGCGTACACTGCGGTCATTTGCATGCTGGATTGCTCGTTTACCACTTTGCCACTGGTAGATCCCCCAAAAAGAAAGCTGTATGAGGACCCACTGGTCCTATTCTGCGTCTTGGGAAACAGATTCTCCCTCAGCTTCTTGATGAGTCCCATGTATGTGTTCTCCGTGTTATATGAATAAAAGGCCTCGGCTTTCGTAGACTGACTCAGCGTTTACTACTGCGCCATTTCTGATCGCCCGATCTAAGGCCATGATTGTGGCCACAGCTCCGTCAATCTTCTCCGTCGACTTTTCCTTATCCGCTTTTATGTTTCCCGCCGGGTCAAGGCGGATGTGGATGTTGTCCATCATCCATCTGAGCACAGGGTGGCCTCCATGAGCGATTTCCTTTGCCAGTACCAGCTTCATCAACTCTTTTGTAGGCGGGCTCATGTCCTTGAAACCCTGGCCAAACGGGATGACGGTAAAGCCCGCATTCTCAAGGTTCTGTACCATCTGCACAGCTCCCCAGCGGTCAAAGGCAATCTCTTTTATGTTGTACTTCTTCCCCAACTCTTCAATGAACGCTTCAATAAAACCGTAGTGAACCACATTGCCTTCGGTGCTTTGGATAAAGCCTTGTTTTTCCCACACATCGTAGGGGACGTGATCACGCCGGACTCGAAGCTCCAGTGTTTCCTCCGGCAGCCAAAAATAGGGCAGTACCTTGTACGGCTCATCCTCAGCAATTGGGGGAAACACCAGTACAAAGGCAGTGATATCTGTTGTGGAAGACAGGTCGAGTCCTCCATAACAAAGCCGGCCTTCCAGCTCTTTCTCATCGACGGGGGTGCTGCACAGATCCCATTTATCCATGGGCATCCACCTGACTGTCTGTTTGACCCATTGGTTCAGCCGCAGTTGCCTAAAGGTATTCTCCTCGGCCGGATTTTGTTGGGCGCTTAAGCAAGCTTGCTTGACCTTATCGATCTTGATGGTATGACCGAGTGAAGGGTTTGCCTTCTTCCAGACTTCTTTGTCGGTCCAATCATCATCTTCGGAAGCTCCGTAAACAACCGGATAGAAGGTAGGATCGATTTTCCTTCCCTCTATAATGTCCAGGGCTTTTTGATGCTGTTCGTAACAGATCGAGTGGATGTCTGTTCCGGCTGTGGTGATGAGAAAGAACAACGGCTGGGTTCTGGCATCCCCGGAGCCTTTGGTCATCACATCAAAGAGCTTTCGGTTTGGCTGGGTGTGTAATTCGTCGAACACAACTCCGTGGATATTGAACCCATGTTTGGAGTAGGCTTCTGCACTGAGTACCTGATAAAAACTATTTGTGGGTGTGTAGATGATGCGCTTGGTAGCTCCAAGGATCTTCACCCTCCGATTCAGCGACGGACACATTCTGACCATGTCGGCCGCTACTTCAAAGACGATGGAAGCTTGCTGGCGATCGGCAGCGCATCCATACACCTCAGCTCGTTGCTCAAAATCGCCACAGGTCAATAGTAGTGCCACTGCCGCAGCCAGTTCACTCTTTCCGTTCTTCTTTGGGATCTCTATGTACGCGGTATTGAACTGCCGATACCCATTTGGCTTGATGGTGCCGAACAGATCCCTGATGATTTGTTCTTGCCAGGGAAGAAGGAGAAAAGGTTTACCACTCCAAATGCCTTTGGTGTGTCGTAGGCATTGAATGAAATCGACAGCATGATCGGCATGGGTTTTGCTATACACAGAATCTTTGGCCATAAATTGTGTCGGTTTGTAGACATGAGGTTTATTCACTTTTTCTTCCAAGCAGTAAAAAAGACCCCAACGGGGTCTGGGTGCGAGTAAATGATTGTATCAGTAAAGAAGGTGGGGTTTCTTACCGGTTTCCCATTAGGATGTAGCGCGCATACTCACTGCGATCTTCGATGCTCAAATAAAGCACCAACTCATGAAGCCCCATCTCAAAGGCGATGTGTTGTACCGATGCTATGTCAAACATGTTTGCCTTGCCGCTTTTTCGAACCCGCTCTATTTGCTCTGCCACTTTTTCAGTCATGATTCTTCCTTGCAGTACGTTCGATCGCTTCATCAAGCAGCGCTTTGTCAAAGCCGCAATCAGCATATCCATCAACCAGCGTCTTGTAGTAATAAGGGCCGGGAATTGTGTAGGGATAGATCTCGTTCATGATGTAGACCATCGCCTGTACTTCATCACCGTCCAAAGTTACCGTAATGCTTTCTTTACGATACAAATGTGGAAAGCCCTCATAGCGATCCAAGGATCGTTCACACTCCGCTGTGATGCTCCATAAAAGCACCCCAACTTTCGCTCCCTCTTTGGGTTCGATGGTTGCAACACCTTCTCTCCGTGTTCCTCTGAAAGTAAGCTCCCAATTGTGCAGGGTGCCGGTTCCGAGCACCTTGGCATTGGGACAACGCATTGCCATCTGGTCCATGTTCATGTTGCTGCCGTAGGCGAGGTAGGTTTTTCTTTTCATACCATGTAACTCCTTCTACTGCCACAAGGGCGACTGTGTCGCCCCAAGGTGGTAGTCAGGCTTCCTTTCAGGCAGCCGTTTTGAATCTCCAAGCCGAGCAGCCTGAGAGCTTTTTGGTCAGGTGCTCTCTGCAGGCTTTGAACTCGTCTCCGATCAGCCCGAGGCGGTTGAGGTAGGTTCGCATGGCGAATTTCTCATTCTCGACTTGTGGAGCCTTGCTGCTGGCCGAGCGCTGGGTGAGTGCTTGGTTGTTCAAAGCAAGGGCTAAGACGATGTAGCTTCTCACTTCCCCTGCATGCAGGGTTGCGTTGAAGCCCCTGAGCTCCACCGTGTGGTGGCCGTGGAAGAAGGAGTGGAGGTTCAAAAAGTGGTAGCGGCTGTTGTGGTAGTGGATGTCCCTCTGACCTACGTAGCCGTTGTACCAAATCTCCTCGATTTGGGCCAACGTGGCGGGCTTCTTTTTGTTCATCGTCTCAATGAGCTGGCTGTCCATTTTCTTACAGTATCGTGCTCTTCTTTCCTCAATGCCAAGCGCTTTGTAAAAAAGATCGTTGCGGCTGGCGATGATGTTTACAAAGTTTCGAATTGACCGGGCATTGTGCTTTGCCCCGTCAAGGTGAATGTGAATGCCGCAGGTGCTGTTTGCAAAAGCCCCAGCCTTTCTCAAGGCTCTGACGATCTGTTGCAAGGTGTCGATGTCTTCTTCGTAGGAGAGAATCGGGCTGACCATCTCGACGCTGTAGAGGTTTGAAGCAGATGTGATGATTCCGTTTTCTTTGGCCTGGGTCTCAATCGAGCCGTCGCTGGCGAATTTCCAAATTCGTCCGTCAAGCGCTTTGACCTCCCAAGTGTCGTAGTAGGTGCCGGTGTGCTCCACTCTCCCGCCTAAGACGCTCGCTGCGGCCTTTGCTGCTCGTTGTCTGGTGATTCCGGTCATCTCGATTTCGATTCCAAAGCGTGTTGTTTTCATGTCTGCCCCCTAGGCGTGTTTGTTTTTGTACTGTATTAATCACTCGAAAGGGGAATAATAGCAAGTCTATATATGCAAATAAGATACACTATTTTTCAGTGTGTGTTTCTATCCCTTTTGCTCCTGTTTCAAACTTCTCCTTGGTTGCCTCTTCAACGGCTTTGAAGCACTATGTGTACTGACAGCCCTTAAGAGAAAAAGGAGAACATCCATGGAACAAGGACCCTCATACTCACCGGTTTCCGAGCCAAAAGATATGCACTGGGATTCAATTGATTTTTCTAAGTTCATCCTTCTCTTCGGTGTTGGATCATTTGCCCTCGACGGTCCGGTTTTACTCGCCCTTGGCTTCTTGGGAGACAAAGAAGCAGAAAACAATACGCTCGTTCATCTTAGGCTGACTCCATTTAACCAAGAAGCTAAACTCATCGGCTCATTCAATGACCGGTCTTTCTTTCAAACCGATGAGGTCTTTTCACTCTTTAATCACCTGGGGACTCTGTATCCTCCTTCGCTTCTTTTAGGCTCGACGGTTTTTGAAGAGCATTTCATCCAAACATTCTTCACCCGTTATTTTCAGTGGCGTAACGATGGCTTTGGATTATTAAAGGCAGTCCATAAAACCCCCTTTATGAGTGGGATGCGCAACGGGCATCTCTACCAAGCTCTGATGAAGGGATCGTATCCACCTGAGGATGAACGACCTCTTAGCGAAGATGAGGCTGTCTTTTTAGCCGGCCATCTTCTTAAAGAAAAGTGCGTTGACTATGAATACAAGGGCTTTTTGATGCTCTGGCTGGATCTTGATACCTTAGAAGAAAGAATGGGTAAAAAGGCTACCATGGATGCTTACAGCTTTGGCAGCTTTTTTACCCACATCGAAAGATCTTCACGCTTTAAGAGAGGAGCACTACTTCGTCAACTCCGATAATCACTCCCAATGTTGATCCGTTTTCCCACTTTACGTGTACCGTCCCCATGTCGTCCACATCGATGACCTTGCCTTTTGTCCCGATCTTAGGAGCTTGGTAATCCTCCATCGAAACAAGCTGAACAGTGCTGCCAATTTTGTACTTTTCCCTGATCGCCTTGATCCTTCCGCTGTGTGCCAAATTCATAATCAGCTCTCCTTGAAGGCTATACATCACGTAATGAGGAAAAGATAGCAAGCATTATCGCATCTCTTTTTAAAGCGCTTCAATGATGATGTTCACCGTCTCTGTGTACTGCTGTAGTTTGAATTCATACAGAGGGAGTTGATTTTCGCCATAGTCAAGAAGCTTATCTGCATCTTCTTCAGAGATGCAGTACTTGCCGCCTTCATATGTCCACCTCAAAGCGGGTAAAGGGGGAAGGGCAGGCAGAGGCGGGATTTCGCTCATGAGAATACTCTTATACGTATTACTTGGTTTTGCCGCTGTGGTTGTCGTGCAGCTTATTAAGACGATTGAGCCGATCATCAACATCGCCAGGGCTGGGAGGAGCGGCCTTCTTCGGCTCCGGCTTTTTTTCAACCTCAACGATTTTTTGTTTTGTTTCATGGAGCTTCTCTATCTCCTTTTCTTTTTGCTTTACATCAGCCTTGGCCAGCTGTGCCTCTTCCTTCAGGGTCTTGGTTCTCTTTCCTTGGTAGGCGTTGATGCCCAAAAGCCCGAGGATGATGAGGATCAATACTTCGATGATGTTACTCATGGACTCTCCTTTTGATCATGCGTTTGATAAGCGGCTTCCAAAAAGCCATGCAGGCCGGAAGCTGCAACAGATACAGGGCGATGGTATACAGCACTACCAAAAAGGGAGAGTTGTATAGGCTGTCATCGATTGCGGATGCATCTACCACACGGTAGATTACATAGGCATGGGCGCTGCACAGAGCGAGAGCTGCAGTTCGGATTTCTCCTTCCTTAGCCTTATCACCCCGTACACGCTTTTTATACAGTTCCATCACCAAGGCGATGAAGGAGGAGCATACCAGTAGAATGATGGCCAGGCTCACAGCTTTACCTCTTTTGATCCAAGAAGCGAGAGGAAATACTCATCCATCTTTTTCTCCTGCTCTTCACTCTCTCCGTTAATCTCATGAGTCCTCAGGCTTTTGAAAATCACCTTGTCATTTTCCAGGGCCATGATTAGACCCTGCTGTACCTGGTGGGTGGTTCTTTTGATCTCTTTGATGTCCTGTTTGAAACAGCTGCGTTCATCATTTTTAAGAGCGATTCGATTGAGCGTCCACAACACGATGCCACCGCTGCCAAAAAGGCTCACTACGATAGTGGCAATGAGAGAAAGTCTATCCATTTTCGATCTCCTCAATCACGGCAACCTCATCGTAGGAGTACTCAAGTCCATCGCGTTGGACTTTCACATTGGTCGATGTTCCTACGAGATCGATATAGCGCCTGATGATCACATCACAGTATTTCTCATCAAGCTCGATGGTGCAGCAACTGCGATCGGTCTGTTCACATGCGATGAGGGTGCTGCCGCTTCCTCCAAAAGGATCGAGCACCAAGGTGTTGCTCATCGAGGAGTTCATAATCGGGTATGCAATAAGGGCAACTGGCTTCATCGTGGGGTGGTCGGCATTCTTTTTGGGTTTGTCGAATTCCCAGATTGTTGATTCTTTGCGCCCGGTGTACCACAGGTGCTTGCCTTTCTTCTTCCAGCCATAGAGTATTGGTTCGTGCTGCCATTGGTAGGGGGACCGTCCAAGAACCAGCGATTGTTTCTTCCAGATGCATGTTCCGGAGAGGTAAAAGCCTGCTTCACTGAAGGCCTTGCGGAAATTCAATCCTTCGGTATCAGCATGGAATACATAGATAGAAGCATCATCGGCCATGCTTTGCTCGATGTTGATAAAAGCTGAGAGCAGGAATTGTGCAAAGGCATCACTAGCCATGTTGTCATTTTTGATCTTGCCCGCTTGGCCTTCGTAGTTGACGTTGTAGGGTGGGTCGGTAACCACAAGGTTTGCTTTTCTTCCTCCCATCAACAGGTCAAAGGACTCGGCTTTGGTGCTGTCTCCACAGAAAAGCCGATGGCGGCCGAGGGTCCACAAATCCCCGGCTTTGGCAGTGG
>ERZ795049.5344-NODE-5344-length-11945-cov-5.184188_pt1 | contig 11945 bp, 20 predicted proteins | sample MGYA00375133_ERZ795049 | MGnify/ENA primary metagenome ERZ795049 (study PRJEB30178, sample SAMN05720147) | activated sludge metagenome | isolation source: anaerobic digester from wastewater treatment plant | place: Japan | collected 2015-04-20 ...
AGAGGAATACCCTAAAGAGGCAGAAAAGGCCCCACAGGAGCCCCCACAGCCCCAAATAAAGGGCAGGCCGGGGAGGACTTTAAAAGAGATAGCCCTCAGTATTCTGGAACCTCAGAATAGCTACACCCGGGAGGAGGTAGTAGGCCGGATCCGGGAGGGTATCGGGGTAAGCCAGGAGAGAGGAGAGAACGGATTTAATAAGATGCTGGAGGCCGGTGAGCTGGAGGAGGTACCGGATCTGGGAGTATACCACCTCAGAGGATCTACTCCTTTTTAATAAACACGGTAAGCAGGATAATAATAAGTAACAACGGGAATAACGATAAACAAAGTAACAGGATGAGCTTAGGAACAAAACATAACAAGACCTTTTTAAATATCCGGGAAGGGAAGATAATTAAGAAGGGCCCCAACGGGGAGGAGACCTACACCTATGTAGAGGGCTATCTGGGGGCTATCTATACCCGGGACAGGGAATTTAAGGGGGAACAGGTAAAATACTGGTATATTGACCTACAGGAGCCCTCTGGAGGGGAGATATACAGCCTATCCATACCGTATACCTCCGGAGTAGCCAAAAGTATATTAAATGCCCTGGCCTCCTCCGATGAGCTGGGCCTGGTAAGGATAGAAGTATACCAGTCGGGGGACTATACCAAGGCCACGGTATACAATAAGGGGCAGAGGATCCCCTGGAAGTACCCCCAGCTCCCCCCTCTGGAGGAGATCCAGATAGGGGGCAGGACGGTAAAGGATGACAGTAAGAGGATGGAATTTATAGAGGGGATAGCCCGGGAGGTAGCGGACAAAATAAATTATAATTTGATATGAGTAGTAGTATATCAGAATGGGTAAGAGATGAGCTTTACCCCGCTCTCTTTGAGAAGCTGGAGGGGGCCCTGCCAGAGCTACACCTAAAACGGGGGAGAACGGGCTGGATAAGTAAGCACTATCTAAACGGGGACCCGCACACCAGGGAGGATAAAACAAAAATACGGGAGAAGTCTCCGGGCTGGATCTTTGAGGAGGGAGGAACAGGTAAGAACCTGGTAAGCTATGTAATGGACCGGGATAGCCTCCCCTTTATGGATACAGTAAAGAAACTGGCAGAGATAGCCGGGGTAAAGATCCCCGGGGGCTCCTCCTATGATCCTGAGGAGTACCGGAAATATAAGGACCGTACCTCCATACTGGAGGACGCAAACCAATATTTTATATTTTGCCTGGAGAACTCTCCCGGGGCCCAGGAGGTAAGGGACTACCTGGAGGGCAGGGGATACTCCCCGGAAGATGTAAAGGCTATGGAGCTGGGATACATACCGAGCCAGGAGAAGCTATTTACCTACCTTACCGGGAGGGGATATAATAAGACACTACAGGAGGAGGTCCTACAGCTAAACAGCCGGATAGGGGACAGCCACAACCTTACCATACCATACAGGAGCGGAGGATCTCTAAAGGGCTTTAAATTCAGGACCACAGGGGCCACCATGCCCAAATATCTAAACAGCTCAGGACTGGAGAAGGCAGGGGGATTTTTTAATTTATCCTCTCTGAGAGGTGATAAGGACAGGGACCTGATAATAGTAGAGGGGGAGCTGGATGCTCTCCACGCTACAGCCAAGGGGGTAAAGAATGTAGTAGCCACAGCCGGGAGCTCTGTAAGCCCAGGCCAGGTACAGGAGGCCATAAAGAAGGGGGCCAGGATATTTACCCTATGTTTTGATAATGAACCCGGGCAGGATGAGGAGATGGTAAACAGGGTAAACAGGGCCATAAAGGTAATAAGGGATGAGGGGGTAAACAGGATCTATATAGCCACGCTCCCGGATCTGGACGGCCATAAAACGGACCCGGACAGGCTCCTAAAGGAGAAGGGGGCCCATGCTTTTACCGAGGCAGTAGCCCAGGCTCTCCCCTATTATACATACCAGCTCCAGGGGATCCTCCACAGATACGGGAAAATACAGGATGAGGGTAGGGATCTTACCTCTAAAGAAAAGGATAGCCTCCTGGATGAGGTAGTAAAAACAGGGGCCACGCTGGACCCCATGGACCGGGACCAGTATAAAAAGCTCTTTACCTCCATACAAGCTATACAGGAGCTGGGGATAACCGGGGAGAGCTACCAGATAGCAGTAGATGAGCTGATCACTACCACAGCAAAGGAGAAACAAGCCCGAGCCCTGAGGGATCTCCTGGCAGAGGTAAAGAGGTACCAGGAGAGCGGAGAAACCGATAAGGCCATAAACCTCATGGGCCAGAGCCTGGGGAGTATCCGGATACAGGACAGGGAGGCAGAATTTAATAAACTACTGGCCCCGGTAACAGAGGAGGGAGTAAAGGATAGGCTCTCTAAAAAGCCGGATAGTATATTTACCGGGTATACCATAGAAGGGGAGGGGCTATACATACCCTCCGGGGCTCTCTCTGTTTTTTCTGCCCCTACCTCCCACGGGAAAACGACCTTTTTAATTAACCTGGCCCTAAACATAGCCCGGCAGGGAAAAGAGACCTACCTATTTAGCTTTGAGGAGGACGGGGATACCATGCTTACCTATGTACTTAACTCTTATATGGGGATAGATTTAAGTAGGGATAACAGGGGGAGCCTGAGGAGCTACTTTTCTACAGGATCTACAGAATACATAAAGAGGGACGCTGTAGAATTGTTTAACGACTATAAAAACAGATTTTTTAAGGAGATGGTAGAGACCAGAAAAATTAATGTTATCTACACCTCCTATGATAGCCAGACCCTTATAGATGCTATCCGATACATACAGAAGAACGCCAACCCGGGGGCCATACTGATAGACTACATACAGCTATTAAGCCTCCCCACCAGCGTAAAAACAGAGCGGAAAATAAACGCCAGACAGGAGGAGCTAAAAGAGATCTGTATAAGTCTTAAAGATCTGGCAGTAGACACCGGGCTACCTATTATACTGGGGGCCCAGTTTAACCGGGAGGTAGTAAATCCTCTCCTCCTCCACTCCACAAAAATAGGGGAGGCCGGAGACATAGAGAGGATAGCTAACTTAATAGTAGGATTCTGGAATAATGATTTTGAGCCTCTGGGCAAACCTGGGGAACTGGACATAATAGAGAGTAAGGGGATGAATAAACCGGGTACCCTGTATGTAAAGATCTTAAAGAACAGGGGAGGACTGGTAAGACTCCAGGACAACCTCCAATGGAACGGTAACACCCAGGTAATAGGGGAACACCTCCCCCCGGGATCCCCAGTAATAAAAGATACCACAGCCACCAGGGAGACCAGCAGACAGAACAGCCTATTTTAAACACAGTAATAGAGATAAACACAGTAATAACGGGGATATGGGAAAGTTTGAATATCTACAGGAACTACCCGGGAGGCTTAATATAGATCCCATGGGGGTAGAGATGATAATAGACCGGGCAGAGGACCTACTGAGGGTAACGGCAAAAGAGGAGAGGAGCTACCTGGAGGCAATACTGGGCACCATGGGGGCCGTGATAGAGGAGGGCCGGATGGAGGAGCTGGTAAGTGTAATCTCCGGAGGATTCCCGGAGTATCTCAGTAAGGCTAAACAGAAGTAACCACGGTAATAACGGGGGACATGAGTAACCAGGATAACACCGGGAAACCGGAGCAGATAACGGACCTACAGCCGGGACAGAGGGTAAGATATTCCCATGAGGGAGAGGAGATCCTCCTTACCATACAGGGCAGAGGGGACGGGGATACAGTAGACGCTATATCAGAGGACGGGGTAGAGACCTTTTTAATGAGCTCAGATATACCGGAAATTCAAATATTACAGGGATGAGCCGTATAATTTCAGTAGCGAACAATAAGGGGGGAGTCGGGAAAACTACCACGGTAATAAACCTGGGGGCCGGGCTACAGAGACAGGGGAAGAGGGTACTCCTCATAGATAGCGACCCCCAGGCAAATATGAGCCAGAGCCTGAGGATAATTAACCAGGACAGAAATATCTATAGGGCCATGAAGGGAGAGACCCCTCTGGATCCTGTAGAGATCCTGCCCGGGCTGGATGCTATCCCCTCTACCCTGGACCTCTCAGGAGCGGAGATAGAACTGGCCACGGAGCCCGGACGGGAATATATCCTAAAGGAGCTCATAGAACCGCTCAGGAACCGCTATAACTATATTCTGATAGATACGCCTCCCAGCCTGGGGATCCTCACAGTAAACGCTCTGACAGCCTCACAGGAGGTAATTATACCACTACAGGCCGAGTATCTGGCCACTCAGGGGCTTACCCGCCTCCTGGAGATAGTGGGGAAGATCCAGAAGAGGCTAAATAAGGATCTCTCTATAGGAGGGGTATTTATGACCCAGTACGACAGCCGGAAGATCCTAAATAGGGAGGTAGCGGAGTTTATAAAAACCAACTTTGGGGAGGATCTTTTTAAGACCAGGGTAAGGGATAACATAGCCCTGGCAGAGGCACCCGCTCAGGGGCTGGATATATTCAGGTACTCCCCGAAAAGTAACGGGGCCCAGGACTACCAGGCCCTCACCAGAGAGATACTAAGTAAAAACGGGAAACATAGTAATAAACGACAATCACAGTAACACCAAAAACAAAACAGACCATGAGTAAAAAGAGTTTTAGCGGGGGACTAAGCTCCCTCATAAGGGAAGAGCCGGAACAGGATAGGGGTAAACACTCTGGCAGGGTAATAACTAAGACCTCCCAGAAGGGGATAAGGGAGGGGGATACCCGGGCTACTTTTGTTGTAAGTGAGGCACTACTGGAAAAGGTAAAGGGCCTGGCCTACTGGGAGAGCTATAACATAAGCCTAAAGAGTAAGAGGATGGTAACGGTGACAATAAAGGAGGTAGTAAACAAGGCCCTCCAGGACGCTGTAGACCTCTATGAAAAAGAGAACGGACCTATTAAGCCCATACCAAAGGACTGAGGACATGGAAAAGAAACCGGATTTTTTATACAGGGATGAGGGCTCTATAATCCTCCTCCTCCCCCAGAGTGAAACAGCCAGGAGCTGGGCCGGGGAGAACCTACATACAGAGCCCTGGCAGGAGGATGAGTACATAGCAATAGAGCCCCGCTATTTTACTCCTATCCTGGAGGGGATAGAGGCCGGGGGGATGTTAATAGAGAGGGCCGGGGATCTTACCCGGGGAGTTTAACAAGTCAAACAATTTAAAAAGTAAATAAAATGAGTAAGATTATTAACGGGATTAAATTCTTTACGGTAAAGGAGACAGCGGAACTACTCCAGATCTCAGAGCAGACAGTAAGGGCCTACCTTAGAAAAGGGATGCTAAGGGGGCAGAGGATAGGCTCCCCGGTATATGTAACAGAGATGAGTATACAGGAATTTTTAAGGCCCTCCCTGGGGGATACTCCGGTAAATATGTAGGATATGGGAACGGTAAAATTTACAGCCCTGGGACAGACAGTAATGACCAGGGCAGTATCTGACAGGATAGCAGAGGATGAGCTGTATAGCAGATTTATCTCTGAGAGTATAAAGAGGTATATATGCGGGGACTGGGGAGACCTGGGGGAGGCAGATAAGGCCCAAAATGACTGGGCAATTAACCCGGAGAATACCCCGGAGAGGGTACTGGCCAGGTATAACTACCCCGGAGGTAAGTCCGGAGATATTTACATAATTACAGAATGGGACCGCTCCTATACCACGGTTTTACACCCCTCAGAATATTGATCTATGAAAACAACGGTAATTTTCAGAAAAGAGCGGGGAGGATCCATAGTAGCAGTAATGCCCTATGAGATAGCCGACCTCTCCGGAAATATGACCAGCTATGCCCATGTAGGCCAACACTCAGCCATGAGCCCGGAATACCTGAGGGACACTACCCCGGCCCGGGAGGATGAGTACAGGGAGCTCCTGGATGAGCTCACCAGTATAGGCTATATTCTGGAGATCCGGAAGAGGGTAGACTGGGGGAAATATTCAGCCCGGGTACAGGAGACCAGGAGGAGGTATACGGATGGTAAAAATGAGAACCCGGATAAAAAATAAGGAGAGTATAGATACAGAACAGGGATATATCCTAAATGACAAAAATTTAATAAATATGGACAGAGATACCCTTAAATACTGCCCTATGTGTAAAGAGGAGAAGCCCCTGGGGGAGTTTAATAAAAACGCTCCCAGCCCGGACGGCCACGCTGCACTATGTAGGGAATGTACCCGGATATGTAATAAGCGGTATTCTTTGACTCCTAAGGGAATGGAAACTATTAGGAAGGGGCACCTGAGGAGAACCTACAAAATAACCAGCGAGGACTACCAGCGTATCCTGGAGGGACAGGGAGGTAAGTGTAAAATATGCGGAGCCGAAGAGAACCCGGATACCAGGGCTGGTTTTTTTGTGGTAGACCATAACCATACCACAGGCGAAATAAGGGGGCTACTTTGTACCAAGTGTAACGCTCTTTTAGGACTGGCCAAAGAGGACCCGGAGATATTAAGAAGATCTATAGAATACTTAAAAACGGGATAAAAACAGGACAAACCACCGCAAATATTACATTACGGAAGTTTAAAAAGGAGGTAAAAATGGAGTACATACCTATAGGGGAGATCCCCTTAATGATAATGGCCATGGTAGCCCTCTTTTATCTGATCCGGAGCAAAGAAAAAGTAACTGATAAGCCGGGGCCTGAGGTAAAATGAAAAAAATGAGAATGGCCGGGGTGCCGGGGATAACGGTAGAGATCCTATCTGAGATAAAAAAGGACCCGGAGCTGACAGATAAGCAGAAGGCAGATTTTTTAAATGATACCCTCAGGGGGATAATAGAGGCCAAGGGGGTAGAATTTAATACCCCGGAGGAATATGTAGACTATCTGAAGAGGACCACGCCAGAATAATAAACAGCCTGGAGGAGATGAGGAGCAATAACCAGAAGATAAGCCCGGAGCTGAGACTGGTAAGGATCTGTTTTAAGGCCATGGAGGGAGACCTCTGGGCCATACGGTACCTGGCCAGAATGAAGGGCCGGAGATTAAGCTGGAGGCAGACAGAAAATCTCATGCTGGAGACCAGGGAGAAGGTATCCCCGCAGGAGCGGGAGCGGGAGTCTACCCAATGGATGATACTTACCAACTGGGGGCCCAGGTACAGCCGGGAGATGCTCCAGAATTAAGGAGGTAAACACAGTAACCAAGGTAACAAACAATAAACACGGTAACCATGAAGCAGGAATTTAAATTTAAATCGCAGGAGGGGAGATCCTATACGGTAACGATAGACCCGGAGGAGGGATCCCTGGAGTTTAACAGTAGCGGAGTAGGGCTATCTCTGGAGAAGCTGGAGAACTTTTTTACAGGAGGAGACCTCCGGGAATATGGCCACGCTGTTATAGATATGGTAATGGCCTATAATACCCTACTGGGAAGCTATGCTGATAAGGAGGGGCCTCTGGAGGTAGCCTCTGACATGACCCCGAACCCGGACTATAGTACACCGCTCCGGAAACTGATCTACTTTTTAAATGAGGTAGACATAAGGATAAAGGGGTAATAATGGTAATAATATGTAATAATGGTAATAATGGTAAACATGAGAAGCGGGGAAACATACAGCCACTACCAGGATATATACCGGGCTATATCCGGAGATAGGGAGGCCCTGGCCAGGATAGAGCGGACCTATGGGAGAATGGATACCATGGGGGATCTCCACGCTCTGGGGAGTAAGCTATTTAATCTCCTGACAGATGAGGAGAGGGATATGGATAGAACCCGGGTAACTCTGGCCCTCCACAGGGTAGATGATACGATAAGGGAAAAAACGAACAACTAAAAAAAGAAACATGGAAGAGTATAAAGGTTTTAAAAATTATCAGACCTTGGCAGTATGGAACTGGATCAATAACAATAAAGAGCCCGGCCTGTATAACTACTGGATGAATGAAACCAAGAGCACCCCGGAGATAAACGAACTGGGGGAGAAATTACAGCAGTTTTTCAAGTACGATAATAACCCTCTGGAGAATAAGCCCAGACTATACAGCGACCTCCTAAAAGATACATTAGACGGGGTATATTGGAGCGAACTGGCCACCCAGTTAAAGGAGGACCACGGGGTAAAATGATAACGACAAACAGATACCGAGATGAGAACGGAAACCGATAAAGTAACCTTTACTATGTTTAAGATAAGCGGAGGGAGGAAGATCCAGGAATTTAATCTACAGGCCCTATCTGATAGCCACGCTGTAGAGGTAGCCACACAGCTATATAACAGATGCGGACTGATAGGGAGGTACTACTGCCAGACCTCCACGGGGGGAACCTTTACCATAGAATAATTAACCCGCCCCCAAAAGGGCACAAAAATAACAGAGATGAGAACAGTAATAGAAGTTAAAGGGCAGATCCAGGGTAACAGCACCCTGAGAAACGCCATAGTAACAGCCGGGAGCCAGGACCAGAGGACCAGAGCGGAGGATACCGGATAGAGTTTAACACCCGAAGGGAGGCCAGGAGGGCCCTCTGGGATGCCTACCGGAAGATCCGGAGGGATGAGCCGGGAGAGGTAAGCTACTCCCCTGGTACCACCCTCTCCTATGATAGCTCCACGGCCAAGATCTCAGAGGGGATAATAAGGGACCGGAAAAGTAGATAAAAGTAGATCTATAATAATCTACCTATGGGAAGGACAGAGCTACACCCTCCGGGGGAGGATAATAACCCGGATAAGAAAAGAGGGGTAATATTTGAGGATGAGGAGCCGGTAATGATACACCTACAGCAGAATACGGAAGAGGATACATACATACCAATAAGAAGGGATAAGGAGGGTAATATAGACATGATAAAAACAGCAGAACCGGGAGAGATCCGGAAGTATACACTAAAGCCAAAAGAGCCGGAGATAGAGGCCAGGCTCCGGGATCTGGGGACAATGGTAAAGGATGGCAGGAAGTGGGCAGTACCTCACATGAATTTAATAAAACTGATTACAGAGTACCATAACGAATTTAATGCCGTAAGGAACCAGATAACAGCGGATGAGGTAGCCTATGCTCTTTTTCTGTACCAGGTAAAAGAACCAGCCGAGCGGAAGAGGGTAGCCTATCTCTCCTATTTTTTGACTCCCTTAGTATCTCTGACCGTAGTTAAAAAAACGGAGCGTACCCGGGGGAAAAGGGGAGATCAAGGGAAAAAATATAAAACAGCCGGGGTAATGGTAGATAACTTTTTAAAGAGTAATAAGCCTCTACCTATCCAGTTAGACCTCTTTGATACGATGCTACAGGAAACCAAGGAGAAAATTTTAAGATTAGGAGCTAACATAGAGTATATAAACCGGAAAGGGGAGGGTATTAAACTATCCAGAGCAGAGTTTAAACTTACCAGATGCCTCCAGAAAATGCTCCATGAGAAGAGCCAGAACGAAGATAAAAACAGTAAGGACTATTATACCGGAGATAGTGGCTCTGATATACTTAAATTCAAAACAGATAAGGGGGATACAGTAGATGTAATAAGCCCTAAAATTAGCTTTACCCTATATGAGATCACCCGGGAATATTACGGGGACCGGGAGATAGGGGGAGAGGATGTAAAAACAGTAATGAGGCTACTCTATGAAATGGCAGATAACCCGGAGAAGAAAGCCCTGATGAGATACACGGGATTAGTGAAGATGGGGAAGAATAATACACGGGAGTATTTTATAGAGAGATACGACAGCCTCATATCTATAGCTACAGCCGGATATAGGGAATTTTTAAACGATATACAGATAGACGAAAAGAGGAAGCTAATAGTACAACTGCACCCAATTTTTAGGCACCAGATCGAAAACAAACATATAGACTACCCCTATGATATAGCCCAAAGATTAGAGAAGGCCTACGGATCCCAGGATATACCTATAATGATCCATATACTGGTAGAGGAACTATCCAGGGCCTACTCAAACCGGAGGAGATTAAAAAAGGATGAGGACGGAAACCATATTTATACTATAGGGCTAAATAACCTCTACTGGAAAATAGCGGAGGGATATATGAACCGTAAAACAGGGAACCCTCAGAGGCCCCAGCTATTAAATGAATATTTTGACAGAGCTATAGATACAGTAAAGGGGATAGGCTTACTGGTAAAATATGAAATAAAAAGCGGAGCCCAGGGTAACCCTATGGGTAATTTTCACCTAAGTAAAAAATGGGAATAATACCCCTCCGGGAGGATCTCTTTTAAAGAGTAAAACTATGGGGGTGGTTGTTGAAAAACACGCTAAACTATGGGGGTGGTTGTTGAGATTATGGGGGTGGTTGTTGAGATTATGGGGGTGGTTGTTAAGGTCATTGATGTATGATATTAATATACAGCTATATACAGCGTTTTTCTCTGGGGTAAGATATAATAAGAATATATAAGATTCTTATAAGAATAGATAGAGCTACATTTAAATTTCGCTCTATCTTTTTTTATCCGAAAAGGGAGTATTAAATGTAACAATTAAACACCTCCGGACAGGACCACGGGACCACCCTCCGGGAGATGGTAGCGGGGCTCCTCCGGATCTGATACCAGGGGCCAGATAAACACGGGCAGAAGATCCTCCCCGGGGATGAGGTAGGGTACCGGAGAAGATACCTACCCGACCCGGCCAGATGCTCCTCCTGCCAACCTCCGGGAGATGATCCTGGCAGATCTCCCTCCTCCATGTTATCCCCATGAGCGGAGACAGATCTACAGGAGGAAGAGGATAACGGATAGAACAGGATTAAAGGGGAGTATTAAAGCCGGAATAATCCGAGTTATACACAGTATAAGGGGAGTATTTTCATGGGAATAATCCCCGCTCTACAGAGTACAAAGGAATACATGGGCTACCCCAGAGGACTGATCCGGGCCCTATTTTGAGGAGGATCCTCTATTTATTCCCATGCCCTACATAGTGGCATATATGACAACCTCCCGGGATAATGAGGCTGGATCCCCCTTTAAAAAAATAATCCCGCTATAAGTAATTTAATTAACTGATATACAGATATATAAAGGGTATAAAAATACCGGCCTCTGACCCGGAGATTCTGGCCACGGGTACCAGGGCAGGACCTCACCAGTAGGCGGGGTACAGGGGGGCCTCCACCTCTATACCTTTTGGCACCCCGACCGCACCTAAGGCACGGGTTTATCTATGCAAAATTGGTAAAAGGGGGAGGATGCTATCTACCCCCTGATCCCCTGACCTGGAGATCCAAGGGGCTACCCTCCTCCGGACGGATCCCCGCTCCTCCCGGATCTGATCCAGTAGGGGCCAGGATCTCCCCCGCTCCCTGGTATACTGACCTCCTTTTATTATATTTGTTATCCGGTAAAAACGGTAACAATATTAAACACGGTAATAATGATAATAGACAGCACCTCCCCCGGATCTGATCTCTACCCTCCGCTACATATTGACAGGGAGGATAACAGTAAGAGGATGCCCGAGACCCATAAAAACAGGTCCACGCCTCCGGATAAGAAGAATACCCCGGACCCCGGGAATAGCTCTAAATGGAGTTATCTCTCATGGGAGTATAGGCAGAGCTCCCCCTACTGCCAGGAGTGCCGGAAGAATGGGCTCACAGTACCCGCCCTACATACGGCCCACCGGATCCCCTGGCCCCTCTGTAGAGATTTCTGGGACCCCGCCAACTGGATAACCCTCTGTAAAAAACATTACAGGGAGAAGAGGAAGAGGGATAAGATCCAGCTACAGGCAGAGCTCCGCAAAGTTTAATAAGACAAACAACCCGCCCGGATCTTCACCCCGCCCCGGATAAGATAGGAATAAGATAAGGCCAAGCTCCCGGGACAGAGATAAAGTACTGGTATAGAACAGCCACAGCCAGGGAAATAAGACAGGGATAAGATAGGGCACAGCTCCAGGTAGATGTTAATAACAACCTGGCAGGATCCGGACAA
>ERZ795049.5352-NODE-5352-length-11928-cov-6.319970_pt1 | contig 11928 bp, 10 predicted proteins | sample MGYA00375133_ERZ795049 | MGnify/ENA primary metagenome ERZ795049 (study PRJEB30178, sample SAMN05720147) | activated sludge metagenome | isolation source: anaerobic digester from wastewater treatment plant | place: Japan | collected 2015-04-20 ...
TCTTCCGTCAAAACTGTCACCATTAAGTTCTTCCAATACCTTCTCAAGCTGATCAACATAATCCAAGGCCGATGTTGCCAGTACATCCCTGCCGTCAAGAAGAATATGTATACGTACTTTTTTTACTCCATCTTTCTTTGCTCTGATAATCATTGATTTCAGATGGGCTATATTGGAATGTACATTTCCGTCCGACAGAAGGCCGATAAAATGTAAAACGGAGTTTTTATCTGTACAATTATTGATAACTTTATGCCATGTATATGAACTGTACATCTTCCCATTCTCTATTGATTCATTTACCAATTTGGCCCCCTGACTGTAAATCTGTCCGCACCCCAAAGCATTATGCCCTACCTCTGAATTTCCCATGTCATCGTCAGAGGGCAACCCGACAGCAGTGCCATGTGCTTTAATTAAAGTATACAGGTCATGATTCATCAACATGTCAAGGGTCGGCTTACTCGCAGCCTTAACCGCATCGCCGTTTTCATTTTCGCTTATTCCTATGCCATCCATAATTATCAATACAACAGGTCTTCTTTTCATAAAATCCACTCAGCTCCTTTTGCTGTGCCGTGGTAATTATCAACTATCGCTTAAGCTATAAAATAGTATTCCTTCTCCACGCGCTTTGTACTATCGCTATTTATTAACTCTAACTATACTACAAAGCTTATCATTTTATATTTAATCCGGCGAAAATGGACAAACTTATTTATCTCCAAAGGGGGATTTCTATATTTGCCTTAAATAAATCCCCGTCTATATCTATTTTAAAACTCCCCCCCTGCAGATTTACCAGGCTTTGAGCAATGGAAAGCCCTCCAATACTTTTTTGTTACTCACACAAATCACCTGCCTTCAAAAGAATATTAGCAGGTAAACTTTACGAAATACTTGATAAAAGTCTTACAATTTTCTCAAAATATTTATTTCCGATGCCATTTCCCTCAGCTCATTCAGTTGGGGAATTATCCTTTTAAAATGCTCGGAAGCCATATGTTTATTTAAGTCTTCGACCTTTTCCCATTCTTCAATAATAATCATTACTTTCGGATCCTTTATGTCCTGATAAAGCTCATATTTTATACATCCGTCCTCTTTAACAGTCTTTTCCACCATTTCCTTTGACAGCTCCAAAGCCTTATCCAACTTATCTGCTTTAACAAAGCTTTTTGCTATAACCTTTACCATTTAATATACCCTCCTGACAATTCTTATGCAAATCCTTAATCAGTATTATATATTCATTTTTCGGTCTTGTATATACCTGGGCCAGCCGAATAGATTCTCCAATAAAAGCTGTCATCCTTGAATGCATCATTGTAAAGATTACTGCAAAATTATAGAAAATGTAAAACCCACAAAAACCAAAAACCTCTTAAATAGCAGTTCTATTTAAGAGGTAGAGTACCCGCCGATTATTCAACTATTGTAATGTTCTCTGCTTGCAACCCTTTTGGTCCGTTGGCTATGTCGTAAGTGACCTTCTGACCTTCCTGAAGAGATTTGTAGCCTTCCGCGTTTATTTGGGAAAAATGTGCGAAGACATCTGTTCCGTCTTCTCCTGTAATAAAACCATAACCTTTTTCTCCATTAAACCATTTTACTGTACCATTCATATATTTGTACCTCCAAAATTTTATTACTTAAACTTTTTGTAATAACTCGCCAATAGAATTTCAAATATTTATATGCTATATTTTTAGTAATAATTGAAATATATATGCGTTACATTATTTACTATTATTTAAGCTATTATTAATAATGTCATATATTGTCGGAAAAATCAAGCTGTTTTACCGAAATTGGGAAGTGATATTCCATCAGACAACTACTTTCCTGACACAGTCACTGGAGCAGAGAAAGATCATGGCCGAATAAAAAGTATCAAATTCCAATACGTCCCCAACATTAAGCTCTCCTTTATAATCTTCTACGTCCAGAATAAGATGGTCGCTGCTGCTCCCGATAATCTCTACACCTTCATGTCTCGGCTTGAGCTTTGTAACATCACCTGTATCTTTATGACCAACGGCAAGTAACGCCCTTTTCCGCATTCCTCTGTTCTTATATATGGGCTTGTTACCGAAAGCGTCCACAAAAATCTCCCCAACAGGAAAACTTGGTTTTTGTTTTATCTCTATGACTTGGGCTTTCAGCACCATAGGGTCGCGGTAGATTCCCGGCATTTCCACATTCCATAAATATGGCAGATCTTTTGCAGTAATTATGGCCTCTCCTATTCTCAAGTGATTAATACGGGGCGGCATTTTACCGTTAATCAAAAGCGGCAGGGATGTACTTGCCCCTCCGGATATTACTTCCAGCCTTCTTCCGATTTGCTCCTCGACTCTTTCTGCCAGTCTGCATAATTCTCCAAGGTTCTCCTCCGAAGGTTTTATTGAACCGTAACATCCCAAGTTGGTGCCTATCCCTAAAAGCCTGATACTATCCAGACTTTCAATTCCTTTAGCAGCTTTAATGACTTCATTGCTGTCAAAAAATCCTTCCCTCAAATCACCCAAATCCGCCATCAGCACAATCCCATGTATTTTGCCCTGCAGCCTTGCTTCCTCATTTATAAGCCTTATTGTTGCTATCTCCGAATTCAGGCTGGAATCGGCATACCTTACAAGTTCAGGAATTTCACTTGGCATAGGTATTCTTATAAGCATAAGGTCTGCCTTTATATTACAGGATCGGAGCCTGACTATTTCCTTTAGCCTTGAATCACCAAGTGTCTTAAAACCCGCCTCAATAAATAATTCCGCTACTTGAGGTATTGCACTGAAACCTTTTACAACCCCTGCCGGCTCAATACCATTGGACTTGCATAATTCATATATTTTTTGCGCATTGCTTTTTATTTTTGAAGCTGAAATTTCATATACGGGATATTGTCCTTCATATTCGATCATTTCTATACCTCCTCTCTGTTATATCATATAGTTCAAGGGATTTCACTGCTCTGAAACCCCATTTTGCCGCACATCTATGGCAACAGCTTTCTCAGTCTTGATTTTCAGCAGGTACATACCCGCCGAGCCCAGCAGTCCCAAGAAGAAAGTCAGGGGCCAAACTGCTTCAATCCCAAGATAGCCTGCATATCGGCTTATCAGAAATGTGCCGAGAGATGTCCCGACAGACCAGCTTAAATTTGATACAGCATTAAACCTGGCCCTATAATTCTGTGGAGTATTGTTTGCTATGTATACGCCAAAGTTTGTATACGCCATTACCTCACCAACAGTCCATATAAAAGTCGAAAGTATAAATAATGGCATTGAGCGGATAAATGTTATCATTCCAAAGCCGATGGCATATAAGAGCCCAGCTGCAGCAATGCTGTTCAAAGCTTTCCATTTCCTTGTGGCATGGTTTACGAACATCGTCATTGTTACGACCGTAACAGCATTAGCGCTCATAATAATTCCGAAATTGCCCGCTCCTCCGCGCCCGAAAACAATATCCAGCATTATTGGCAATGAAAAAGAGCTCTGTGAATAGACAATATTAAAAACAACGTTTATTACAAGGAAAACCCAAATTTTCGGCTTTCTTACCAAAACTGCAAGAACATTGCCTTCTTCAGGTTTTTCCCCATCGCTTGCATATTCATTATCAGTATACTCAGGTAAGGTCTCTTTTATATTCACAAAAACCAAAATGGCCACCAATAAACAAGTTACTGCATTGCCGATAAATATGAGAGGAATGTAATGATTGAACAAAAAACCTGCAACAAGGGGCCCTAAAGATACCCCCAAATTGATTCCCAGATAAGACAAAGAAAATCCTATTTGCCTCTTTTCCGAAGGCAAAACATCCGTAATAATAGCCGATATGATTGGGCGAACTCCCCCATTAAAAAATGAAGACATACATATCAGAACTATAATAAGCTGGGGGTTATCCAGAAAGGCGCAAAAAAACAGACTTACCCCAGCACTTAATTGAAAAACCGTATAAGATTTTCTACGTCCAAAATGATCCGCAGCTTTTCCGCCTGCAAATGAGCCGGGAATTGACGACAGCGAAACCAGCATAACTGCAGTCCCGGCGCTCTGATAGCTCAACCCCAGCTTTTTGACCAGAAACAGGCTCAAAAATGGCAGTACAAAATCACCAAAACGATTGATTATCTGAGCAAAAAAAATAATATAAATACTTTTTGGCAGTCCTTTATAGGAACCAAAATAACTCATCGTACCTGTCACCTTATCTCCAATTTACTCTGATACTATTTAAAACACACTTTACCACTCAAAAAAAGCAAAAACCTGATACGGTAATATTACCATATCAGGCATTATATAGCAATCTGAACTGATAGTTAATCTATTTCCCAAACCGGTTAAATGTCCTAAGGCTCATTGCAATAGCCTGCTCTCTCGTAGTATTGGCATAGCCCGATGCTATCTCCGCTGTTGTAACAGCCTTTGGCATGAACTTTCCATCTGTGCCCTTTATTATCTCAAGCTTGCTCATGTACTTTACATGCTCCAATGCCCAGGAAGAAATGTTTTTCTGGTCAGAGAAAGTTGGAGCTCCGGCTGTTGAAAAATCAGCTCCGGGGACCATTATCCTAATGGCTCGGCTGAGCATCGAGGCAACCTGCTCACGATTTATTCTCTCATTAGGTGTAAAGGTAGTTGCGGAAGTGCCTGTGGTTATGCCCAGCTTGTAAGCCTTGAGTATCTCAGGGTTTTTTGTATCGGTGAAAGGATTCGGGAGTGCTTCCAATGCTGTTTTGCCTGTAGTTTTTTCATATAGCTTAACCGCAAGCTCTGCAAATTCCTCTCTGGTAATTGGTTTTGTCATATCCGCTCCCTTTATAGAATCAGGTATAAGACCGTTTTTGTCTGCTTCATCAAGCTCTGGTTTAGCCCAAGCAGAAGCGTCGCTGTAAGCCTGGATTTTTGTAGAAGCTGTGTTTGAATAAGCTGAAATAACCGGATTGTCCATTGTAGGCTCGCATACATAGGCAACTCTGAAATAATAGATATTTTCTTCAATTACAACCTTATCAACTAAATTTTTCTCCACAGGATTAAGGGTATCACTGGACGCCAAAAGATTGGCCACAGCTCCGGGCATGGCATCCCACTTTGTCGTTTCCGACAGCCACTTCCCATTGCCCACCTTGAAATCAATGAAGTGATACACGGGCAATTGCTTGTTTGCGTCGGTTACGGATTCCGGAATCACCCAGTCAAGCCGGAAATATGGCTTACCACCGGAATCCTTTTTTATTTCAACTTTTAAATCTTGTGGTGCATCAAGCTTAGTAATTGCAGCAGATATGGCATTTTTCCCTATGGCCGCCACTTCTGAGTAAGAGGAATATACCGGCTCTGATTTATCATCATCAGGCTCAAGGAGGTACCTCACTCTAAAATAGTATGTATTATTGACAAGATCGTAAGTGCTGTCGGGGCCCAAGGCAGGGTCCAAATACCAGGTAATAATCATGGTTTCTGCTGCGCTGCGCTCATCAAACATAACATTAGGCATATTTCCCGAAAAATATCCGTGAATATTACCGTCCCAATTTGGGTGGCTGCTGGGAATAGCGACATTCCAGCTTCCGTCATTTTTCTTCCAGTCCACCAAATACGTAAGGTCTGCCTTATATTCCCCATCTTCTATGTTCTTAACAATCTTCATTATACTTTCCGGGTTTGTCCATCTGAGGTTGAACTGGGAGGCGCCTTCGCTCCTTATCGTAATATCCTGAGGTTTTTCAAGAAAAGTAGGTAATGTCCCTTCCGCAAAGACATATAGTATGCCGGATAAAACCAAAGTAATTACCATGATAAAAGCTAAATATTTTTTTGCCATCTTAAATCCCCCTTAAAATGTTTATTTTACTTCATATTCCCCATTCCATTCTTTAATTGTAAGGTCAGGCTTCCAATTGCCCAAATAGGTCTTAAGATCATCATTTAATAGATTGTCTCCGGTAAAGCCAAAGCTTCCAAATACTTTGGTGCCCCTTACGGAAGATACGCTGGCTCCTGCTGTGGCTGATATGAGACCGGGAGCGGTCAAATCTGCTTTTGCCCCTCCTGTTATATCAATATCACCCATGCTAAGGGATTTGCCCTCTGCCTTAGTTGCATTAAACCTCCCAAATACCGACAGTCCTCCCTCAAAGTTTCCTGCTTCGGTCCCTACAAGTTTTATTTCTATCCCCCCATCATAAGTGGTGGAATTTCTTATATGCTGCTGCATTTTGCCAAAATCCAAGCCCGGCATATTAAATTTCCATCCGGATTTATAAGGCCCGACCATGCCTTCGAAAAATGGAGATGTGACCTTTACTTCATAGGGCTTAATTACCTTTTTATAATATGCTGAGTTTTCATCCAGCTCACCGGATTCAAATTTTTTCTTTGCTTCCATATTCTTTTTTATCAATTCATTTGCAGCAGCATTTTCTGCCTTTTCCCGTGCAGCCCTTGCAGCCGCCATGGCCTTCTCATCACAGCCGCATTCCTGAGGAGGTCTATAATCACCGAAACTATATGCATTATGGACATCCCTTAGGGCTGTTGATATACTTCTTAATGCCAGAGCTATTATTCTTTCTTCCAGCATTTTTTGTATCTTTTCATCAGATATGAGTATTACATGCTTCATACAGTCGTTGTACATCTTCTCCACATATTTCTTTGTCTTCTTTGTATAATTATCTAAAGCAAGCTGAGTAATCTGATTCCATAGCACTTCATTTGTCCTGTTATAATCCGGCACCATTTTCATATGCACTATATTATGCCGTTGTTGCTCATCATCTATTTCCTGTTCCATCCGTATAATGTTATCAAACAATCTGTTCTTTCTCTCATTTCCATCTCGGAGAGCATCTTCAACCATTTTTGTATTCTTTTGGGTTAGCTTAGTAAGGTATTGTTCATAGGGCATATATTTCTTTTCAAAATCTGCCATATTAAGTTTTTGTATATAAATATCCAAAGGATTGCTATAGAAAAAGGGGTTCAAGGCAAAAACAGCTTTTTCAGGCTGAACTTTAGATATGGTTTTAAATAAATCCTCCCCTTTACTTGGGTCCTGCTCATATTGCGCTATATTCTTCTCTAATTCTGCCAGAAAGTCTTCAAACTGAGCATCAACATCACCGGCCCAATCAAGATTAATATCCAGGTGAAAATCCGGGTTCCCTGCCATAGCTGCTTCAAATTCCTGCTGTGTTTTATAACCGCCCAAATCTGTTGTATACCCGAAATTTTCCATGGGGTCCTCATAGGCTTTCACACCCAAATACTCAGCCCTATACCCATAGCTCTCTATGCCACTTTCAAAAGCCTGCAAAGTAACTCGACCTTCAGGAGTAGATATGTTTTTTAATGACGAATACTGAGCTACCATCCCAATATCCGGGGCAGTATACTTCATCTTGCTTTGGACTTCTTTTAACAGGGCTTTAAGTTTGGAATGCGCTTCTTTATCTATTTCCTCCATAAAATCCGCCTGGGATATAGCATTGACTATTTCCAGATTATCTAAATATTTTTCCATCACTTCATCTGATACTTCTCCCTCCGGTATTGGATTTTTCTTTTCCTCTTCTTCTTTAACTTTGCTTACTTTGGAAGTAGCTTTTACAAATATGGGATATTCGCTTTCTTCCATAATAAGCTTTAGAGCTTCATCAAATTTCTTCTCTGACATATAGTAATTGTACATTGCTTTACGAGCCGGCCAATAGCCTTTTTCTATTGCCATTGCCATCCTAAAGCAGGTATGGGCTTTGTCTTTTTTCCCTGTATCCAAGTAAATATTCCCTAAGCTCACCAAAAGAGAAAGTGCGTCTTTGCTGAATTTGCCATCCTTGATGGATATTTGAAGACCGTAATTATATATTTTTATAGCATCATCATAGTATTTACCCATATTTTTATCGGTTTGACCGCAAAGAAGCAGATCGTCACAGTAGGATGCCACTGCAGATGCAAAGTTACCTGCCCCGACGGCACATTTTGGATCCAGTGCAAATACAGCAGAAGCAATAGATAAATAGAAGTTCCCGGCATTGGTATAACTGACTGCAAGGGCTACAGCTGCAGAGGCTTCTTTAGCCTTCTTTACATTGATTTTTGTGCCGCTAAAGCTCGGAGTCCAATTTACTATGCGTTTGTACTCGCTCTTTGCAGCAATTTCAATTTTGGGATATGACATGGAATAATAATGTTTTGCCAAATTCAGGATATCTGTTGTTTTTCCGGAGATTATGATATTTGACATCTCTCTAAATGAGGCCTTTAGTTCAATATCACTGCTGTCAGACTGGATACTTTCCGCAGTGTTTTCTGCATATGCAACATTTGATATAACTATTGTTATACAAAGAATATAGATTAATATCTTTCTAAGCACTATTATCATCCCCTATATTTTTCTGTCTTGCTCCAATAATAACAAATACTTCTAAGGATTTAATCCTTAGAAGTATCATAATTCTTATCAAAAAGTGCTCATTGTACCCTGTTTTATATGTGGTTTTTTCTAAACTCAGAAGGAGAAATTCCGATGTGCTTTTTAAAAATCGTAGACATATTGCCTTGATTTACAAAACCGCAGAGTCTTGCTACCTCATGTATGGGACGTTTTTTATCCTTTAACATTTCCTTTGCTTTTTCTATTCTTACCTCTGTTAAGAACCGATAAGGGGTCTTACCGGTTTTGCTCTTAAATATTCTTTTAAAATGGCTTGAGCTTAAATATATCTCTCTGCATATATCCCCTATGGTGATATTACCGCTATAGTATTTATGCATATAAACAATGGATTCTTTAATGTAGTCATCGTAGAGTTCATTGTTTTTATCGAGGTAAATATTATCAGATAAAGAATTTCTGATTAACAAAATTGCTAATTGGATTTCAAGGCTTTCAAGCATCAGTGAAGGACCATTGCCATAGACCAGTATCTCATTCTCAAAATTATTAATGGCATCCAGCAGATAGTTGCAATATTTATTCTCAAATCTATAAAACTTAAGCGTTTCAATTCCGAAGGACTCAAGTCCAAGCCTATTTATAAACTCTTTTTTTACACTTATTGCTATGTATTTGCATGTATTGTTTTTTTCATTTACCAGCACGGTAATACATGCTCCCGGCTCAAGAGAAATAAGGCTGCCCTTTCTGAAACTGTAAATATTGCCGTTTACTATCGCTTTAGGAGGCTTAGAGTGAAATATAATAAAATGATAATCCTCCATGCACATGCTTTGACCTGTGACGTATTTTTCAGGCTTGAATATGGCAATGTTCTCACTCATAAAGACTTTAGTCCGAGAGTGAATTTTCTCAGGTATTTTTTTAATAAAATTATCGAAATTTTGTTTCATTTGAACCACACCAAATGATGCCAGGTACAGCGCATAAGAACTTATATCTGTTATTCAGATAATAAGTTCTTATGTGCTGTACCTGGCACGTTATGTTATTCCTCTTCGCTAAACATGCTACAGACCCCCGCCCTGCAGTGTCCGTCTATGTGCTCCAGGAATTCATCCTTCATATATTTCATGCAATCAGTAAGGGCTGTTGTGGCAGCTTGCCCCAATCCGCAGAATGAAGCGTTCTTCATGACTTCTGACAATCGGGACAAAGTACTTAAATCTTCTAATTTTGCTTCACCTTTGGAAAATTTATCTATAGTCTCATATATCCTAGTATTACCTTCACGGCAAGGGGTGCACTTTCCGCAGGATTCGTGTATGAAAAATTCCGTTATGCATTTTAGAAAATCTATTACGCAGTTGGAATCATCAACCACAAGCAATGCCCCTGACCCAAGTTTCAGCCTGTTATCTCTAAGTGCTTTATAGCACATTGGCGTATCAAGCTTATCGTCTTTGAAGCATGCGCCGGAAGAACCGCCTAACTGAACAAATTTGAGCTTTCTGCCATTAGGGATGCCTCCTCCTATTTCATATAGAATTTCCCTTATGGGTGTGCCAAAAGGTATTTCATATACTCCCCTGTTTACGACATTTCCGGATAAGCAGACCAATTTGGTGCCGCCGCTGTATTTTGTGCCATAGCTTGCATACTCTTCCCCGCCATGCTCAACAATGTAAGAAATATTACTGTATGTTTCCACATTCTGCAGTAATGTAGGCGCCTGATGCAGTCCGACATGGGTAAGGTAAGGCGGCTTTTTACGGGGTCTGCCGGATTTGCCCTCTATGGATTCAAGCAAAGCGGTGTTTTCTCCGCATACATAAGCCCCTGCGCCCCAGACAACCTGGATGTGAAAACTGAAATCCGAGCCCAAAATGTTGTCCCCAAGGTAATTTGCCTTTTCTGCATTTTTAATGGCACCGTTGATGATATCCTGAAGACCCAGGTACTCTCCTCTGACATATATATATCCTTCTTTGATTTTAAACACATATGCGGCAATAGTCATTCCTTCAATAAGACGCAGCGGATCCTTGCTCAGTATAAACCTGTCCTTATAGGTGCCGGGTTCCCCTTCGTCCCCGTTACATACAACGTATTCGGGTTTGTTTGGATTGGCATATGCCTGTTCCCATTTAACTCCAGTCGGATATCCGGCTCCGCCTCTTCCCATAAGATTTGACTTTTTTACTTCTTCAATTATTTTCTGGGGATCCATCTGCATTGCTTTTCTTAGGCCTGCATATCCCCCTGCTTTTACATAATCCTCCACAGAGCCGGGTGTTATATTACCGAAATTCTTTGAAATTAATTTTACAATCTTCGCCATTATCTATTTCCTCCGATACATATCAATAATTTCATTGATCTTTTCCATTGTCAGATTCCCATAAACTGTATCATCTATTTTCACAGCCGGGCTAACGTCGCAGCCGCCGAAGCAGCTTGAATACTGCAGAGTAAACAGATTATCCGGGGTGGTTTCTCCCATTTTAATTTTCAACGCATCTTCAAACATTTCCGAAACGTTCTTTGAGCCGCTTACATGGCATGGCGCACTCTTACATACTTCAATAATATATTTACCTTTCGGCTCCATGTTGAACATTGAATAAAATGTCGCCACTTCAAACACTGCACTTGCGGGCATATTGAGTTTGTCCGATAATTTTATAATGCAATCCCCCGGTATATGGTTTTGTCCGGACGCCTTCTGTAAGTCCAAAAGCATTTGTATCAATCTTTCTTTCGATCCGTCGTATTTTTCTATTATGCTGTCCACTTGACTAAGTAAGGGTGTCTCATTCATCTTTTATTCCTCCCCCTATTGCTATTAATATTCAAGTATGCCCCAAGTTAGAGGCTATATCATCGGCATGGGATCGACAGCGAGGTTTATCTCCACTGATGATATACAAATATATAATACAATAATGCAAATTATTTCACAAGACAAAAAAACGTGTGCCGGGCACCATATGCCCCTATTTATGATAAGGCTCACCCTTAATAATTCTGAACCCTCTATATATCTGCTCCAGCAGTATCAGCCGCATCAGCTGGTGGGGGAAGGTCATAGGGGAAAATGAAAGCTTAAAATCTGCCCGCTTCAGTACCTCTTCGCTGAGGCCCAGGGAACCGCCTATTGCAAATGCTATATTGCTTCTGCCCTTTATTCCCAGATCATTGATGAAATCCGCCAGGCCTTCTGAGGATAGCTTTTTGCCCTGTATATCAAGGGCTATCGTATAGGTATCATCTTTCACATATCTGAGTATGCCTTGTCCCTCTTTTTGGATGACTATAAGCTCCTGGGCGGGGCTTAAGTTTTCGGGAGCCTTTTCGTCCGGCACTTCTATAATTTCCAGCCTGCAATACTTAGAAAGCCGTGTTGAGTATTCCTCCACGGCTTCCTTGAAATATTTTTCTTTAAGCTTTCCCACTGCGATTATTGAAATATTCATTATCTATATTCCTCCGGCATTT
>ERZ795049.5358-NODE-5358-length-11919-cov-12.381575_pt1 | contig 11919 bp, 9 predicted proteins | sample MGYA00375133_ERZ795049 | MGnify/ENA primary metagenome ERZ795049 (study PRJEB30178, sample SAMN05720147) | activated sludge metagenome | isolation source: anaerobic digester from wastewater treatment plant | place: Japan | collected 2015-04-20 ...
GACGAAGCTGCCCGTTTGATTATTGAAGGTATCGAAAACAACAAACCACAGATATTCTTAGGATCCGATTGTAAGAGCATGAACATTTTCTATCGATTGAGTCCTCTTCGAGCGATTAAGTTAATCTCTAATCAGATGAAATCACTCCTGGCAAAGTAAATAGATTGTTTAATAAATAGTTGACAACAAATAAAGCTTTTGTTAAGATCAGTCTACATTATTATTCCACTTGTACAGCTTCGGGCCAAACGCCTACTGGACTTCAGTGGATACCGCTGTGTTTTTTGGATTTAAGCGGGCCAAGTTATAAGGAATTAAAAAATGTTCGATTACCGACAACTGAGAGAGGGGGAGGCAGGATAAGAAACAGGCAATTTTGTGTTAGTTGCCACCCGCCTCTGGCGGCGTTTTTGTTCCACAAGGATGGTAATTATAAGATGGGGACTTATATGTTGAAATCCTTGTCATGAACCTTAACAACTAAATATAGTAATTAAATGTAATTTCATTTGATAAGTCTTACTGAATTCGCCGAGAATGAAGTATGGACTATAAATTTATTCTTCCGATAAACAAAAAATTGTGATTATTATCTTGTCGAAAGATGAGGTCAGTAATTGCTAGTCAAATGTCCCGCGTTGTCCCGCTATTAGCGGGACCATGAGGGACAAAAAGTTAATTCAATACAAGGGTATATGGTGGATGCCTAGGGAAAAGTGGCCGAAGAAGGACGTAGTAGGTTGCGATAAGCCTCGGGGAGTTGCCAAACAAACTTTGATCCGAGGATCTCCGAATTGAGAAATCTTTCTGGTTTCAAAGACCAGAAATCCTCCGCCGTGAGGCGGATGGAAGGGTACCTGCTGAACTGAAACATCTTAGTAAGCAGAGGAAAATAAATCGTAAGAGATTCCCTTAGTAGTGGCGAGCGAACAGGGAAAAGCCCAAACCGCTTGTGCGAAGCACAAGCAAGTTAAAAGTTATAAAGTCCATAAAGTTAAAAGTATCAGGAATTAACTAAAATAGTTTAAATCCGAAAACTTTCGACTTTCGACTTTCGACTTTATTGACTTGTTTGCGCTTTGCGCAAACGGGGTTGTGGGACCCATATAATCTTTTGTGAAAGGATAGGAGAACGACCCTGGAAAGGGCGACCATAGAACGTGAAAGTCGTGTATCTTAAATCCTAGTAATTTTAGAGTTGGTGTTCCCGAGTACCACGAGACACGTGAAACCTTGTGGGAATCTGGGGTGATCACACTCCAAGGCTAAATACCACTTTTCACCGATAGTGAACTAGTACCGTGAGGGAAAGGTTAAAAGAACCCCGCAAGGGGAGTGAAATAGAACCTGAAACCATATACTTACAAAAAGTCGGAGCCCCGCAAGGGGTGACGGCGTGCCTTTTGTAGAATGAGCCAACGAGTTAGCTGTATGCGGCAAGCTTAAGGGATATTCCCGTAGGCGTAGTGAAAGCGAGCCTGAATAGGGCGAATAGTCGTATGCACTAGACCCGAAACCGAGTGATCTATCCATGGCCAGGGTGAATCCGCCCTAAACGGCGTGAGGAGGCCCGAACCAGTTCACGTTACAAAGTGTTTGGATGAGCTGTGGATAGTGGTGAAATGCTAATCGAACTCGGAAATATCTGGTTCTCCTCGAAATATATTTAGGTATAGCCTCTGTGGAATGACGCAAGAGGTAGAGCACTGAATGGGTTCCGGCGGGCTTGCCTGTCGGCCCCAAACAAACTCCGAATTCTTGCGTTTATTAGCAGGGAGTCAGACTGTGGGGGCTAAGCTCCATGGTCAAGAGGGAAACAGCCCGGACCATCGTCTAAGGTCCCTAAATTCTAGCTAAGTGGAAAAGGAAGTGAGATCTCCTAAACAATCAGGAGGTTGGCTTAGAAGCAGCCACCCTTTAAAGAGTGCGTAATAGCTCACTGGTCTAACAGAGATCTTGCGCCGAAAATGTAACGGGGCTCAAGCTAGGTACCGAAGACATGGACTCGCGCTTGCGCGAGTGGTAGAGGAGCGTTCTTCGTGCGATGAAGATGAACCGTGAGGTTTGTTGGAGCGCGTAGAAGTGAGAATGTTGGCATGAGTAACGAATTAGCCAAGCGAGAAACTTGGCCACCGAATATCCAAGGTTTCCTGGGCAACGGTAATCGTCCCAGGGTTAGTCGGCCCTAAGCCGAGGCGTTAAAGCGTAGGCGATGGCCAGCAGGTTTATATTCCTGCACTTCGTGTACTTGTTTCTAGGTGCGCATTGTAAGGATCTGTAGAGAATTATGATTTATCTCTGCAGGGAGTAGCAGTGACAGGAAAAGCCAAGAAGCTTATGGTGCACGGAACCGTACCGCAAACCGACTCAGGTGGATGAGGCGAGAAGCCTCAGGTGATCGGAAGAACCCTCGTTAAGGAACTCGGCAAATAAGCGTCCGTAACTTTGGAATAAGGACTGCCCTCGAGCAATCGAGGGCCGCAGCGAAAGAGCCCAGGCGACTGTTTATCAAAAACACAGGCCTCTGCTAAAGCGAAAGCTGATGTATAGGGGCTGACGCCTGCCCAATGCTGGAAGGTCAAATCGGTTGGTGATCTCTGGTGCTTGCACCAGAATGAGCCGATCGGCTAAGCCCCAGTGAATGGCGGCCGTAACTATAACGGTCCTATGGTAGGATATTAACTGCCATAGTGAGGTGTGAGACCTCCATTCGAACCTTGACGCCATCAAGGATGTAGAATGAAAATTTGGCTATATGCTGGAAAATCTGGTGAATCTCAAACTACTATGGTAACATTACCTCATAGAGGTTTTATGCCAAGTAAAAACGTTTTGAGTGCAGACAATCAGCAGGAAAGACTTAAGATAATTGGTTGGATTGTTGGTTTCACTGATGGAGAAGGGTGTTTTTCCATCTCGATCTTTAAAAATCGTACAACAAATACCGGTTGGCAAGTAATGCCAGAGTTCGTTGTAACTCAAGGCGAAAAAAGTATCAAATCTCTCCAAGAATTACAAAAATTCTTTGGATGTGGCAAGATATTTATTAATCACCGTTATGATAATCATCACGAACATTTGTATCGGTATTGTGTACGAACGATAAAAGATCTGAGAGAGAAAATTATCCCGTTCTTTGAAGAAAATCAACTAAAGACAGCCAAGAAAAAAGATTTTGATAAATTCAAACTAGTAGCGAAACTAATGGAGAGCAATCTTCACTGGACGCTAGATGGTATTGAATCTATTAAAAAAATTGCTAAATCTTAAGAATCCTCAGACACTAATACGCCAAAAACCGAATAACATCGGTTAAGATAGAGTGCGATCTTTGTGGCGACATGAAGAATTTCTTGTGGGTGACCACAGGGTAGATAACATATTAATAAGCGAAATTCCTTGTCGGGTAAGTTCCGACCCGCACGAATGGCGTAACGATCTGGGCACTGTCTCAACGAGGGATCCGGTGAAATTACAATGCCGGTAAAGATGCCGGCTACCTGCAGCAAGACGGGAAGACCCCGTGGAGCTTTACTATAGTTAGATATTGAATCTAGGATTTAGATGTGTAGAATAGGTGGGAGCTTCGGCGCCAGTGAAATACCACTCTTCTACTTTCTGGCTTCTAACCTCTTGACCTGAATCGATCAGGAGAGACAGTATCTGATGGGTAGTTTAACTGGGGCGGTTGCCTCCTAAATGATAACGGAGGCGTTCAAAGGTACACTTGCTCCGGATGGAAATCGGAGTGAAAGTATAAAAGCATAAGTGTGCTTAACTGTGAGACTTACAAGTCGAACAGATGGGAAACCAGGATTTAGTGATCCGGTCCGCATTTGTGATAGTCGGACCGCTCATCGGATAAAAGTTACCCCGGGGATAACAGGCTGATCGCATCCAATAGACCACATAGACGATGCGGTTTGGCACCTCGATGTCGGCTCGTCCTATCCTGGGGCTGAAGAAGGTCCCAAGGGTTTGGCTGTTCGCCAATTAAAAGGGTACGCGAGCTGGGTTCAGAACGTCGTGAGACAGTTCGGTCCTAATCTGCTGTAGGCGTAAAGATTTGAGTGGAGTTGTCCCTAGTACGAGAGGACCGGGATGAACGAACCTCTGGTGTGCCAGTTGGGTGAATCGCACCCATCGCTGGGTAGCTATGTTCGGTCCGGATAAGCACTGAAAGCATATAAGTGCGAAGCCGTCCACAAGATTAGATCTTTGATCCCCAGTAGACCACTGGGTTGATAGGCTCTAGGTGTAAGGGCAGTGATGTCTTCAGCCGTGGAGTACTAATTGATCAATTTGATTTTTAGCTTTATTTTGACTAGCAATTACTGACCAAATTAAGAAATGTCGCAATTTCTATGTTGGTGCTTATAGCGAAGTGGGTACACCTCTTCCCATTCCGAACAGAGAAGTTAAGCACTTCAGCCCCGATGGTACTTGGACCGCGAGGTCCCGGGAGAGTAGGACGGCGCCAACATAGAGATTGCGACTTTTTTATTTGCTTTTTAAAAATCTAATTTGTATAATAGTTGTAAGATGAAAAATGGTTCAAGAATAGTTTTACCTTCAGTTTTAGCGACAGCCGGCGTTATTTCAGTCATGGCCGGAAGATCGGGTCAGGTGTCTGCCGACAATATTTATGAGTCAGGGAGCACTTCTCTTTATATCCTTCTTTCCGCAACTGGCTTTCTGCTGATCGCAGTTGCGGTGATTATAGTTCTATTTATTATCGCTTCGGGCGACAGAAGATAAATTTATTTTTAACAAAGATTGACGCCAGATTATTCTTGGTGTTTTTTTATAACATTATAGATCTACGAAGCACGGGTATTATCTCCCCGTAAGCTTTCGCCGCGGCTCGGAAAGCAGAGCGGCCTTTTTCATTTAACGAGTAAATTTTTCTGATTTTTTTTCCGGCAGAAATTCTATTAACGTCGACATAACCGCCACGAGAAAGCTGCTCCAGCGCTGGATAAATTGTTGATTCTGTCGGCCGGCAAAGACCATCAGAAAGCTCCTCTACCCTAGTGACGATTTTATAACCATAGCCCTCTTTGTCTTGATAAAGCACTTTGAGTAAATAAAAACGAATCAACCCTTGGTTGATCAATCCCCGCCAGTATTTTTCTTCAGTAAAGTCCATCAATTTTATATTACAGTATTAGCTTTTTCATTTTATACCAAGAACGGTCAATATTCAAGACGTAAGTGTCATCTGCTATAATAGCCCCATGGCAAAACTATTTATTGATTTTGATGGTGTTCTCTTTAATTCGAAAAAATTCAAGTCGGATTTGCTTATAGAAATTGCAAAATCTGGATTCTCAACGGAGGAGGTAAATGATACCTATATCGCAGAATGTCTTGATGGTAATTATCTTCCGAAAGATCAATTAGAGAGACTTTTAAAGATCAAAAAATTTAACATGAGTTTGGCTGAAGCGAGAATCGAAAATATTCTCAGACAGTCAGAAAAATATTTGTTTGCTGATGTCGTCGAATCACTAAAAGCAATTAAGAAACTTCCATATGATACCTCTCTCATTACTCTCGGTCACCCGGATTTTCAGCCCAAAAAGGTGCAAATTACAAAAATTGATAAATTATTTAGCCATGTTCATTATACCTCTGAACCCAAAGTTGATTATCTACTTGATTTATTAGACAAGAAAGAGAAATTTATCATCGTTGATGATCGGGGCGACACACTGGAGGAAATTAGCAAAAAATTTCCGCAAGCCTTAGCGATAGAGATGCGTAGGGAGCAGGATGCTCATGATCCAGCAGAGCGACCAAGCCATTTTTCCGGTCCCAAAATAACAAATTTAAAACAATTAATTGAAATTTTGTAGGAGGTAGTATGATAGATGAATCATCAGTGGAAGATAAAGGGGTATCGAAAAAAGATATGGAAACTCCAGAACAAAGAAAAAGAGAAGCTGAAACAGGCTTGGAAGATAATGAAAGAGCTGAACGGTTAGAACAATTTAGACCAATTGCTGAGGGATTGTTAGATCACTATTTTGAAGAGGGTAAAATCTCTTTTGGCATTGATCGAGAACAGGCAGCCGAGATAGTGACCGAACGTATTTTTGATCAAGTTGAAGCATCTGAACTTGATGTTGATTACACATATTTACAACGAATAACTGAAGTTTTGGCGGCAATAAATGAAGGCAGTAAGGAGCCCTATGAAATGACAAGAGCTACGCTGGAAGTGATTGAATATCACTTACAGGTAGCCGCTGGCGAACAGCCTGAGCCAACCATCTACACATATTTGGAAGGTGAAATGGACAAAAGATTAAAAAAAACCACTGGTGTTGGTCTTGCTGAATGGGCACAGGAGTATCACAAAGTCCATGGTGATGAAACTCGAAGTCCGGAGGACAATCTTGCTTTTATCGATATTACGGAGGCTGATTATAATACGCATGTACAAAGTGAGTCAAATCTTAGAAGAATATTTACTGAATTTGCTGAGAGTGAAGGTATTGAACAACTTGATCCGCAAACCGCAATACGACTTTTGAGAGAAAGAGGATTTGTTGTGCCTGAAGAATGGAAGGAGGAATATGCCGAAAATGATGATGGGGCAAGAATAATCGAGGTTATCCACGGGCTAGAGAGAAAAATGCAGTTTGACGATATATCAGCGTCAATTGAAGGTGGTTACGAATTTTTAACACCTGAAGAAAAGGCTAATACTCCGGTAACAGTTGCCAACTTTTTGGAGGCAGCCTCATTGGAAGATGCTGTGCCAGAAAGTTGGGCTGATTGTGATGGGCAATTAAAGCAGATTATCAAAAATAAAATGAAAGAAATTGCTGACCACTTGGGTGGGAAACTTGGAACCACCAAGGGAGAGCCGATAGTTAGATTTAAGTAAAAAATATTATGCCTGAACTTCCGGAGGTAGAAACAATCAGATTGGGCCTTAAAAAAGCGATTGTCGGAAAAACAATTGTCGGTGTTGATGTCCGCGTACCGAAACTTTTTCACGGTGACAAAAAAGAAATTATCGGCAAGAAAATCAAAAACATTGATCGTCGGGCGAAACAAATTATCATTGATGTTGAGGGCAACAATGATCTTTTAATCCATTTAAAAATGACCGGACAATTAATTTTTGATGATGGGAAATCCCGTGTAGCAGGCGGTCATCCATCAGTTGACTGGGTAGCAAAATTGCCAAACTCAACCACTCATATAATATTTGATTTTTCCGATGGTTCAAAGTTATTTTTCAATGACTTACGTAAATTTGGTTGGGTGAAAATTTTTGATTCCAAAAAACTCAAAGGAAAATTAGCCAATGAATTAGGGGTTGAGCCCTTTGACAAGGAATTTACCACTTCTAGACTTGAAAAAATTATTAAATCTAAGTCGCGTTGGAACATTAAGAAGGTTTTAACCGATCAAAGTCTAATTTCCGGAATTGGAAATATTTATGCCGACGAATCACTTTACTGGGCAGGAGTTTTGCCGACTAGGTTAGCAGCCAAAATATCAGACGAAGAAATTGTGAAGTTGCGTGAATCAATTATCAAATCGCTGGAAATTGGCTTAAAATACGGTGGATCTTCGGAAAATACATATTTTAAAATTGATGGCACCAAGGGCCATGCCCAAGAGCATTTTCAAGTTTATGCGCAAGAGGGTAAATCTTGTAAACGCTGCCGAGAGATAATTAAAAAGATTAAATTAAACGGCCGCGGAACTCACTTTTGTCCAAAGTGTCAGGATTAATTGATGAATATCAAAACTCAAGGGGTGATAATCAAAAGGATGAACTATGGAGAGGCGGATCGAATTCTGACGATTCTAACTTTGGACCATGGTAAAATTAAGGCTATCGCCAAAGGATCAAGAAAAATTCTTTCGAAAATGGGTGGTTCACTTGAGCCCTTTTGCTTGGTAAATTTTATCTTTCACCAGGGGAAGAGTTTTTACATTATTACTTCGGCTACTGTCGAGAACTATTTTGAAAAAATCCATACCGACATTAACAAAACTGCAAAAGCATTCTATATCGGCGAACTCATTGACAAATTTTTGGAAGAAGAGGAAAGCCACCCGAAAGTTTTTGAACTTTTTGCTAAATATTTACAAGCACTTGATGATGATAACGATGAGATTCTAATACCGGTATTTTCTGCTAAAATTTTAGAAAATCTTGGTTTTAAGCCGGTGACCGGTGAGTGTCTTCATTGTCGAAAAAAACTAATTCCAGAGCAGAATTTTTGGGATGATGTTGAAGGTGGAGTAATTTGTCAGGCTTGTCATGATAAATTTAGTCATGGTAAAAAAATTGATAATGATATTATAAAAATTTTACGGCTAATATTTTCAGAAAAATTTAGTGTTGGTTCAAAATTAAACATCGAAGAAAGCTATAAAAAAACTACTGCCGGAATTTTAGAAAATTATGTTGAGGGTGTAATAGAGCGAGAACTTAAAAGTAAGAATTTTTTACGTCAAGTTGGTGGGGTGAATAGTTGATATGATTGCGAGAAAAGTGTAGAGTAATTACAGAAATATGGTAGAAAAAGATAACAAAATGGAAAAAATTGTTTCGCTGTGTAAACGGCGAGGTTTTGTTTATCAGGGCTCGGAGATTTACGGTGGGATGCAGGGGTTTTATGATTTCGGTCCCCTGGGTGCCCTAATGAAGAAAAATCTCAAAGATCTGTGGTGGGATTGGATGATCAAAGAACATGATAATATTGTTGGTATTGATGGCGCGATTATCACAAATCCAAAGGTTTGGGAGGCTTCCGGGCATATTAAAAGTTTTGTCGATCCTCTGTCTGAATGCAAGAAGTGCCACCATCGTTTCAAATCAGACGATATTGAAGACGGTAAGTGCCCTGATTGTGACGGTGAATTAACCGAACCGCGAACGTATAATATTCTGGTTCCAACGGAGATCGGAGTGATTGAAGGGGAGAAAATTAAAGCTTATTTACGGGGAGAAGCTTGTCAAACCATTTATCTCGACTACAAAAGCATCCTGGATTCTAGCCGCCTGAAAATTCCCTTTGGAATTGTGCAAATTGGCAAAGCTTTCCGCAACGAGATTACTCCTGGTAATTTTCTTTATCGCCAGCGAGAATTTGAACAGTGGGATTTACAATGGTTTTGTCATCCAGAAGAAATGGAAAAATGGTTTGAATACTGGAAAGAAGAGCGAATGGGCTGGTTTAAACAGTATTTTACTCATCCAGAGAAACTGAGTTTCTATAAACATGATAAACTTGCTCATTATGCCAAGAAGGCTTTTGATATTCAATATGACGGGAAAGAGATCGAGGGAATCCACTGGCGAGGTGACTGGGATCTGTCTCAACACTCGAAGTTTTCTGGTCAAGATCTGGCCTATACGCCCGAAGGCGGTGAAAAATTTGTACCGAATATTGTTGAAACTTCAGGTGGGGTAGATCGAATGTTTATGTTTTTATTGCTGGATGCATACGATGAGTCTGATGGCTCTGATGGCCGGGAAAAAGGTGAGATCACGCTTCACTTAAATCCAAAAATTGCACCGATAAAATGCGCAGTTTTTCCGTTGGTGAAAAAAGACGGTTTGGCTGAAAAAGCGAAAGGGATTTATAAAAACATTAAATCTTGTTTTTCGGCATATTACGATGAATCTGGCTCGGTAGGCCGCCGTTACCGCCGACAGGATGAGATTGGTACGCCCTTCTGTGTTACGGCTGATTACGATACTTTGAAAGATGAAGCTGTCACTATTCGTGATCGAGATACAATGAAACAGGAGCGGATTAAAATCTCAGAGATTAATAATTATCTTTTTGAAAAAATAAATTCATAGTCTAAATTAAAAAAAATCACTAGTCTCAGACTGGTGATTTTTTAGTTTAGAATATATTATCCACAGGTAGTGGTGAAGTACCAGTTGACACCGAGCTGAAGAACTTTTAATATGGTAACAGGTGGTAAAAGGTGGGAGAAAGTGGGATATGCTTAAGCCACGATCAAAAAAAATAAAAATAAAAACAAAAAGTCGATTAGTAGTTTTAAAAATTACTTTTGCTTGATTTTTCGAGGGGCGCATAAAGGTTTTAAATGTTTATCGGTGAGTTTAAACATACAATCGATGACAAAGGGCGCGTCTCTCTTCCTTCCAAATTTCGAGCGGCGCTTGCTTCTGGTTGTGTCGTGACTCGCGGCTTGGATCGGTGCCTATGGGTTTATCCAAAAGATGAGTGGCAGAATTTAGCGGAAAAAATTGCTTCACTGCCGATAACTCAGAAGAATGCCAGAAGTTTCTCGAGATTAATGCTGGCTGGTGCGACTGACACAAATCCTGATCGAGTGGGCAGAGTTAATCTTCCGGCTTATCTGCGAGATTACGCCGATTTAAAAAAGGATGTAGTGGTTGTTGGAATATATAACAGGATTGAAATTTGGCCAATTGATAGTTGGCAGAACTTTAAAAAAGAGATGGAAGAAAACAGTTCAGAGGTTGCCGAAAACTTATCTGAAATTGGTTTTTAAAAATATTATTTTTGACCAGTAGCCAGCACCAAAAGATCCTAGCTGGATTGGAGGGGCAAAGGCTTTCAAAACTTATCAGCTTTTTTACTTTCAGCTGTTCTTTAGCTGAAAACAAAACAAAAACAAAAAGCTGGCTACTGATCAAAATATAGTATTTAAAACCGGAGGGAAAGACCGTGGGTAGAGATTTTGTTTTCACCAATTCAAGAACTAATCAAATTGGAGATAAGAAGAGAACTGTTTCTAAAAGTTTTTCTGTTGGCCCGAAGGCTTCAAGGTTTATTGCAATTGTCGTATTTACTGCTCTTGGAATAATCTATCTCACTCAGTCAACTCAAGGGGCGGATAGAAGCTACAAAGTTAGAGATTTGTCATCAGAAAAAACTCAACTTTTAGAGCAGAGAGACAGATTAAAAATTGAAGAATCTAGGCTGGAGTCATTAAATGAAATTGATAAATCACTAAATCCTGAGCCAACTCCGGAAGAGGAAGCTAAACTGGCACCTGTTTCACAGGTAAATTATCTGTCTGGTGGTAGAGTTGCGTCAAACCAATAAATTTTAATTGTTGGCTGAAAGCCCCCTCCCGCAAGGTTCGCCTTTTAATTAGTCATTCAATGTCAAATATGAATAGCAGATCGGAATTGCCGGTAAACAGAATCAAAGCAATATCTTTGTTTTTCGTGTTTTTGTCATTACTTTTAGTCGCTCGACTTTTTCAGAAACAAGTTATTGAAGGCAAAACATATTCTGCTGAAGCAAAAAGTCAGCAACAGTTCTCGCGCGTAGAATTGGCTCAGAGGGGCAAAATTTTTTTTCATGATTCAGCTGATGATCTGTCCAAAAATTATGCGATGGCCTATGACATAAAAAGTTTTGCTCTTTATGTTGTACCAAAAAACATCGTTGATACTCATGAGGTCTCAAAAAAACTAGCATCTTTTGTTGGGCAATCAGAGATGGAAATATATGAAAAGATAAACTGTGATAAGGTTTATATTCCAGCCCTTAAAAAAGGTTTAAGTTATGATCAGGCTGATGAAATTGAGGAGCTTGAATTATCAGGGGTATATATTTTACCCGAATATAAAAGATATTATCCTGAAGCTGACTTTTCGGCTCAAATACTCGGATTTGTTGATGCTGAGGGAAACGGTAAATACGGTTTTGAGGGCTTTTATGACAAAGAGCTGAAAGGTTCATCGGGGAGAATTACCGGCGAAAAAGATACGCTTGGTCGAGTTATCTCACTTCTTAGCGAAGAGAGCCCGAAAGATGGTACCAGCTATATTTTATCTATTGATCGATCGGTTAACTTTTATATAAATAGTGCGATTAAAAAAGCGGTCAAAGATTTTCAGGCGGAATCCGGCATGGCTGTTGCCGTTGATGT
>ERZ795049.5364-NODE-5364-length-11911-cov-6.176788_pt1 | contig 11911 bp, 17 predicted proteins | sample MGYA00375133_ERZ795049 | MGnify/ENA primary metagenome ERZ795049 (study PRJEB30178, sample SAMN05720147) | activated sludge metagenome | isolation source: anaerobic digester from wastewater treatment plant | place: Japan | collected 2015-04-20 ...
ATGGGATGCCGCTAGGGCTGCTGCATGGGATGCCGCTAGGGATTCCGCTTGTTTGCATGCGGCTAGGGATGCCCAGTACCAGCATTTATTGGAAATGCTGGAAATTGAAAGCGAGGAAGAATGAGCGAGAAATCAGATTACCAGAAACATTTAGAAAGTATGTCTGAAATAGAGTACAAAAGATTGACTCAAGGTGATTGGTCAAGAAACGAAACTGACACTCGTGTCCGCTGTACGAAAGATGGAGAGTATCCAGAAGACAAGGAAACTGTGTTTGCCGAAATTCATGGTCAATACTTTGATGGCATAACACATAAACTTGATTTTGATAAGGACAATGGTTTATGGATAGATTATGATGGAGAAAATATTCCACATATCCCTGAAGAAATGACGGTCTACTGGCAACCACTTACCAGCTTGAAAGAGCAGTATGAGAAGCAGAAGGAGGAGGGAAACTGTATTTCATGTGGAGCTCCTCTCGAATAAGGGAGGGACATTAATCCTAAGATTCAGAAAGAAGGAAATTTATGGCTACAATATTTTCGCCTCAAGATCAAATTGTCTGCATTCCTCAGCATGTTCTCGAAGAAACATCAGGAGTATTTCAAGCATTGAAACATCCTGACGTCGAATTTGGGTTTGTATTTAAGGATGTTGGAGATCGAGGAGTATTTTGTCGTTATTGGTCAAAGTATAGTCCCGGAGAGCTTCGGACGAAATCTAATAGTGAATTAACTCCCCGAGAAAATGTATTTCTCTATATTTCAAGAGCTGATGATGTAATAACTCAAACTTGGAATACATATATAGAACCTCTTGAAGATTAAAAAAAATCTCTAAGAAACTCTAATGTTCTCTTAACCTGTCGCTAATGTTGATATTCTATAATTAGGTTATAGAGAGGAGAAAATAATATGAATGACGCAACTGAAGATTCAAAAGAGTCTCAAACTCTAGTAGAACCAATTCCTCAAGAAAATTCTGAGGAACTTGAGGTCATCTACCAAAATCGTCATGACCGACGAAAAGCTGCTAAATTAGCTCGACGTCAAGCAAAAGAAGAAGCTCAAGAAAAGAAAGTTAGAGAGGGAACTAATGTCTGATAATTTGTTTAACGAAAGATTTTGGTCGTATCGACAGCCTGCTTGGCATGGGTTCGGCTATATTAGTGATGCTCCGATGGGTGCCCAAGAAGCCTTCTCAACAATTACCCCCTACTCGGTATCTCTAGAATCTCTGATTACTGCTTCAGGGAACCTTACGTCTTACAGAGCAATTGTCCGAGACCCTGTTCCCGATGATCCTCAACCTGTTATTTTTGGAATCGTAGGAGGATCTTACGTTCTCGTTGAACCTCAAAGATTCTGTGAGATCTATGATGATACCATTGGTCAACCTATTGAAACTCTCGGAGCTCTTGGGAAGGGAGAAAAGCTTTTTCTATCAACTAAACTCCCATCCTGGTCTGTCAAGGGAGATGATCTCGATAATTATCTAATTACTCTCTGCCCCTATGATGGTGTCTCAGCAATCCTTGTATTTATTAGTCATGTTCGTCCTGTTTGTCAGAATACTATAAGGCTTGCTCGACAGCAGTCGACTGAAGTATACCGAATTATTCATGGAACTAATGTTGAAACTTATCTTGAAACTTGGATGTCAGGACTCTATCAAAGAGCTCTATCTCGATCGGAACATATTCAATTAGCTCTAGAAACATTAGCAGATCTTCAGATTCAAGAAGCTCAAGTTCCTCAAATTATCGATGAGATCTACCCAATCCCTCCCGAACCCATTAAGAATGCCCCTCCTGAAATCATGGAGAAGAGAGAAGCTGAATGGGAATGGGTTAGAAAGTCAGTTCTGAGATCCCGAAATGCTGTTCAAGCTCTCTTTTCAGGATTAGGGACCGGCTTAGATACTCCTGCAACAAAAGGGACTGCTTATGGACTTTTCCAAGCAGTTGCTGAGTGGGAAAACTATCGACCAACTTCTAATGAGGATTCTCGAGGAGCTAATATCTTATTTGGTGATCGGGGGAGACAGATTGAACGGGCTTATTCTATTCTCGAGAAGGGAGGGATTAGATGAATATTTCTCTTGTTAACGGAGGGACTTCTCTACAAATTGATCTTCATGATCTTTTTCGGGATCTGTCCGAGGAATCTCTTGAAGAACTAGCATCTATATATGCCTGGGAATCTGCTGCATGGAAAGCTATTATCCAAGAAGTTCGATCAGAATTTGCAGCTCGAGCATTTAACTCAGATCTCTACTATCTAAGACGAGCTTTCTTTGGGATGCCTCTTGATGAAGATGAAGAATCCCTAACTTCTGAAGAAGAATCTCAGATCATGAAAATTATGTCTCAAACATTCTCAAGCCTCTTAGAAGAGGTATCTTACCGAGTAGTCGAAGGAGACAAGTATCGTCGAGCATACTATTCTATTAGTGAATATATTCAAGAACATTTTGGCCATGATGCAGCCTACAATTTCAGAAAATTTGTTGTTGACCTTCCTGAGGTAGATAGTCTCCAAGTATCCCGAAGTGTAAGTGCCGATATCTCAAAGATGACTCAAGATACTATTGAGGAATGGAGCCAGACTCTAATCCAAATTATGAAACGAGCTTCTGATGCTACTCCTCAAAAATAACTCTTTTACGGTAGATTCTCGGTTACTCTTACCACGAGATATTCATACTATTAAGAATCTTCTAGGAGGGAGATTGGTAGGGAATTTTTGGTCTCTCCCTAAGAGATATAGTGTTTTACAAGAACTTCAACGACACCCTCTATCAATACCTTGGAGTCCTGAAGTCCAAGAGTGGTATGATCAAATTTCTCAAAATCAAGATTTCCCTGATCAAGCATCACAGCATCCGTCTTGGAATACTCTTCTTGAGTATCAAAAAGATGCTGTAACCTTTCTAACCAAGACCTCAGGACTTCTTGCACTAGACCCAGGACTTGGAAAGTCTGCTGTTTCTGTCGTAGCATCAGAACTGATTGAAGCAAAGAAAGTCTTGGTTGTATCACCTCTATCTCTTCTCTATACCTGGGAACGAGAATATCAAAAGTGGTCAAGAAATCAGCTCCCAACTCTATGCTATCGAGATAAATCTCTTACTCCTCTTGAAGAAGGATGGACAATTGTTAATTATGATCTTCTAGCAAGATCTCCTCATCTATTTTGGTCGAAATGGGATGTTATTATTCTTGATGAATCTGTAATGGTTAAGAACCGAAAGACTCGTAGATTTAAGCAACTCAAAACAATTGTATCTCGAGCCGAAAGAGTCTGGGAACTTTCAGGGTCCCCTGTAACGAAAGCTGTAGATGATCTTTGGAGTCAATTCCACCTTCTCTTTCCTCGAGACTATACAAGTTATTGGAGATTTGCCCAAGCCTACTGTATTATTGAGGATACTCCCTGGGGTAAGAATATCGTAAGTTCTAAACCCTATAGCTTTCCTGAAGAATTTCAAGATATCATGATGGTAAAGAGCCAACGAGATGTTCTTGATCTCCCAGAAACTCTCTACGAAACGATTGATATTGATCTATTACCTCCTCAAGAAAAGATGTATCGAGATATTCTCAAGAAGTTTCTTATTGAACTATCTTCCGGAGAAATCCTCCCCATTCAGTCTAAAGTTGCTCAATTGACTAGGCTTCTTCAAGTTAGTTCTTCAACGATTAATATTGATCCAGGAACTAATATTTCAGCAAAGCATCAGACTCTACTAGAACTCTTAGAAATTCAATATATTCAAAAGCCAGGGATCTTCTGGGTCTATTGGAAAGCATCAGCAGGTGCTCTCTATCACTTACTCTTGAATAAAGGATACTCAGTTCAACTTATTACAGGGGATACACCTCAAGAAGATAGGGATAAGTTTCTTCAACAATATAAGAAGGGAAAGATTGACTATATTATTCTATCTTTAGCAGTTGGGAAATATGGCTTGACTCTAACAAATACAAAGACTGTAGTATACGTAGATAAGACTTTTTCAATGGATGACTATATCCAATCTCTTCATAGAGTTAAGAGACTAGGATTAGACCATACAGTTCTAGTAGTATCTCTTCATGCAAGACATACAGTTGATTCTCTTGTTGAGGAAAATCTTGCGGGAAAATCTTTTGATCTTGCTCGAATTTCCAATGCTGATTTAGTTGAGTTATTAAGGAGCCTAGGAAGATGAGAAAATTGCTTGCTTTAGACCCTGGAGTGACGACAGGGTTTAGCATATTTAGTTGGGAAGTTCGATATACTTACAAGGCAGTTTTTCCTCTGGACTGGGGGAATTTATCAATTGAAGATCTTCTCCCTAAAATTGCATCACTACTAGAACAAGATTGCTATCATGTAATTTATGAGAATATCCCTCTCATTGGGGTTGGGAATCTAGGAGATTCTCTCCGAAAAGTCATGGGAATTATTCATACTCTAGCCCCTAAAGCAACAGTAACTAATCCAGGAGTCTGGAAAACGTTCCCCTCTCTAGAAAACCTTCCTACCCCAGAAGTAGAGAAGACAACTCTTCATCAGAAGGATGCATACTATATAGGGCTATGGTATATTATTACTCAACCTCCTAAGAATTCAAAGATTAGTTTATCTTTTTCGAATTTCCAATTATAATATAAGAAGGGATGATCAATGTTATCAATAGGTGTAACTGACTTACAGTATTTTTCAGGGTGTCGTCGTAAGTGGTGGTTAGAGAAGAATTGGAAACCTCCCAAGCCTTCAGCCCCCTACTGGTTTGGGACTGCTGTTCATGAAGGTCTAGAGATCTACTACAAGACTTTAGATCAAGATAAAGCAATCGAAGCAGCAGACTCCCTTATGAAAGATAGTTTGAATGACATTTCAGATGAATTTCCTGAAATCTGGGATCAAGTTTACGGAGAATTCGAAGATCTCTATGGACTGGTTCATGCAGTTCTTCAAAACTATTTTATTCGGGAAGAATCTGAATCTCTAATAGATCTATATGGAGAAGTTAGATCTGTAGAAGAAAAGATTCGAATTCCTCTATTCAAAGATCCTAAACTAGGACCCGTTTCTCTAGCAGGGAAGATTGATCTTGTTCTAGAAGATTCTAGAGGGTCTTGGATTGTTGATCATAAGACATCAGCATCCCCAATGGATTTTGGAGGTCTTGATGTTGATGAGCAACTGACAGGATACTCTTTTCTATTCTATAGACAAACTCAGACTCTTCCCCAAGGAGTTATCTACAATGTTCTAGTCAAAGATCTCCCCAACCCCCCAAAGATTCTGAAAGATGGATCTCTCTCCAAAGATATCTCTCAAAAGACTACATATAGTTTATTTCTTAGAGAGCTAGAAGAAAGAGGGATCGATCCTTCTGAAGAAGAATATAATAAAGTTCTTTCAGTTCTTGAAAGTAAGGGATGGAGCAGATTCTTTCAACGAGAGGGAAGTACTAGAAATCTAACAGAAGTTCAAGGATTCTTTACTCGAACGTTACGAAAAGCTCAAGATATCGTAGGGATTATGAAAGACCCGATGAAGAATGCATATCCGAATCCCTCGAACTATACATGTAATTACTGCCCCTTCTTGGGAGTATGTAAGAGTATGGAAGATGGAGGTGACTGGGAAAGAGTTTTAGAAGCTCGGTTTATTCCGAATGTTCGATAAGTTCTAATATGTTGCTAAGGTTCTCTTAACCTATCGCTAATGTTCATATTTTATAATAAGATATGAAAGTTAATTTACTTCTTAAAGGAGGATTACTCAATGAAGAAGTCAGACAAAATAGTCAAACCTGAGACTAACCGTTTTCTTAAAGCTCTAATCTTCAGCCCTGCTGGGCATGGGAAGACCAGGTTACTAGGATCTGCTAATGATGATCCTAGAACTTCCCCAATTTTACTCCTGGACTATGAAGGAGGGACATCATCACTTGTAGGTTCAGATGTTGATATATTCCCAATTCGATCCTGGGAAGATTATAATGAGGCCTATCGTATCCTTTCTGATCCAGAGACTCCCTATAAATCAGTAGGGCTGGACTCTGTTTCAGAGACTCATATTATGTCTCTTATGTCTCAATTGGATGGTAGTACTAGAACTCGAAAAATCCCCGATCTGTTAGAACAGGGAGACTATGGTATTGCTCTTGTTCAAATGAGACGATTACTTAGAGCATTTCGAGATTTACCAATGCATGTCTTTGCTTCGAGTTTAGCAAAAGATGATGTAGACCCTCGAGAGGGGACAGTTAAAAAACCGGCTCTTGCGGGAGCAATGGCTGATGAAGCACCAGGTATCTTTGACTTGGTGGGGTATCTTGCAACTACTGATGTCACAAATGAATCTGGAGAAACAGAAACTCGTCGAGTTCTCATTATGCAAGGGTATCCCAAACTTCGAACGAAGGTTCGAGTTCCTCAGACTATTGATGCACCTAACGAGATTTGGGACCCTTCGGTATCCCTTATTTTAGACTCACTAGGATTCCCTCCTGCTGAGTAACCTTATTTAGCCAGAAGAAGGAGTATTCAAAATGGCACAATTTACATTAGATTTTTCAAGTGTTGAGGAGTTTGATCCCCTTCCTGCGGGAGAATTCCCAGTAATCATCGATCATGTCGAGTTGAAAACTGGGAAGGATTCTGGGAAGCCTTATTTAAACTGGGATCTCATTGTATCCGATGGTGATTTTTCAGGACGCCATCTATTTATGGCAAGTGGCTTGGGAGATAAAGCCCTTTGGAGACTCAAGCAAATCTTCGAAAATCTAGGTGTCCTAGAAGAAGAGATGGTTCTCGAAGTTGATGATGATTCAGGGTATGTTATTACTCCTGAACTTTCGGGACTGCCTGGAGTTGCTGTAGTTAAGAATGAAATGTATCAAAATCGAGTCCAAAATCGAGTTGATGATATCCTTTCTCCTTATGGAAGTGAGGTTGAAGTTCTTCCTCCTCCTGTTCAAGCTCCTGCGGCGAAGTCTAGTCCTTCTAGACCTCAAGGAGTCACTCCTCGTCAACCTGCAACAACCAAGCCAAAATTGAATTTGAAATAGTACTGTTGGAGAGCTAGAAGTAGCTCTCCTTTAATTCCCAAGTTCGAAAACCTCCTTGGGAAAATAAATTAAAACTAGGAGTTAAAATGTCAGAAAAGTTTGAACCTAAAGTCTTAGGGAAGCAGACTAGAGCTCCCAATGATGTTCTAGATACATTCCCAGCACCTTCTAAAGTTAAGATAGTGACTCTGGAAGGGACCGAATTTACGTCTCTCTGCCCTGTAACTGGGCAGCCTGATTTCCAAAAGATTACGATTCAGTATATCCCTCGTAAAAAATGCTTAGAATCAAAAAGCCTAAAGTTGTATTTATGGACATTTCGTGAACGAGGAGTTTTCTGTGAAGCTCTATCACAAGAAATTGCAGAACATATTCAAGCAGCTATTGAAGCTGATTCAGTAGTTGTAACTATTGAACAGAACCCTCGTGGAGGGATTGGGATTACTGCTACAACAACTCTTTTAGGAGAAAACTCATGAAATCAATAGGTAAGCTTGATGGTTGGATATACTTCGTGCTGTTTATTGGGACGATCTTTTTAGCAAACTACTTGATCTCTCATGTTGGTGTTCAATTTGGTCCTAATGAACCTCACCTTATTCCCGTAGGCTTTGGTCTAATGGCTCCTTCAGGAGTTCTAGCTGTAGGGATTGGGTTTACCCTACGAGATCTTGTTCAAAAAAGACTCGGAGTAAAGTTCTCAGCAATTGCTGTAGTAATTGGGGCAGGAGTCTCAGCTTTCTTATCTCCTGCTCTTGCTCTTGCAAGTGGAGTAGCTTTTCTTCTATCCGAAGGTCTTGATCTTATGGTATATACCCCTCTCAGAAAAAAGAATCTATACATGGCAGTAATAGGATCAAATATTGTAGGCTTAATAGTTGATTCAATTGTGTTCTTAGCTATAGCTTTTGGAGCTTCAGGACTAGACTTCTTATGGGGCCAGGTTGTAGGGAAAATGTATATGACTATTGCATTCTTACCTATAATTGCTCTAATTGACTATTTGGATAAGAAGAAAGAACTAAAAGTTCGAGGATACATTCATAGGTAAAAATCTAATTCTTCTCTCAGGAGGATTAGATAGTATGGTACTGGCAACGAAAGTTGCCAGTCTGTTTCCTCCAACAGATATCCTAGCGATCTCTATGTCTTATGGTCAGAGGCATTCTCAAAAAGAACTTCATGCTGCTCAATGGATCAGTGCTGATCTAGGGATTGATTTTGAAAGTATCATTCTACCTGAGATTATCTTTAGAAGGTCAACATCAACTCTAATTGATCCCTCTCAGAAGATGCCCCAAATGACCTATCAAGAAATTCAAGAAACTCAGGGAGTATCTCCCACTTATGTACCCTTTCGAAATGGTATTTTTCTCTCCATTGCAACAGCAATAGCACTTACTCGAGGGATTGAGAATGTCTATATTGCAACTCATGCAGAAGATTCTCAAAATTGGGCATATCCTGATTGTACACCAGAATTCAATGGATCTATGGCCAGTGCCATTTATATTGGTACTTATATGAGGACAAGAGTTCTAACTCCCTTTCAATGGATGATGAAGTCAGATATCGTTCGATTAGGCCTTGAACTTTCAGCTCCCTTTCACCTATCCTGGAGTTGCTATGAGGGAAGAGAGAAGGCCTGTGGGAAGTGCCCAACTTGTGTTGAACGATTAGAAGCTTTTCGATTAAATAATGCTATAGACCCTATTACATATGAAGAAGGGAACTAATATGTCTCAAGAAAATGATAAGTTCTTAGAAATGTATAAAAAAGCCCTCCAGGATGCTCAACAAATCGTTGAAGATCATTCTAACGATGGAGAGAACGAAGTTTTCTCAATTGATCAGATGTATCCTCATGGTATCCAAGATATCTTATTTATGATCTATCATAAAGTTACTAGAATTCTAGGATATCATAAGAAAGGGAATCATCTCAAGGTTGTTGACGAACTTCAGGATGTTATTAACTATGCAGGGTTTGGCCTTGCTTGGTATCTCCTTAAGGGAAGTCCTAAAGAGTAGGTGATAGATGACTAAATTCTCAATCCCCTGGTCGTTTACTAAAATCTTTCGAATCCTCTCAGTTGTTTCTACTGAACCCTTCTCTACCTCTTTTAGAGAATCCGTTACAGAGTATCCTCGAGTTCGATTCGTTCATCTAACCGAGAAATTCTTTCAACACTATGGGTGCTTTCTTCACTGTGCTGCATGTTGTTCTGATGTTTCTCTGGACTATATCCCCGAAGAAGATCCCGGAGAAAAGTTTCAGGGAGTCCCTCGACAAGAACTTTCTATTGGATTACCCTGGGGAGCATTCCCTCTAATTTCCTATCGTCCAGAAGGTCAGTATATTACTCAAAATCAACCAGATATTTCTGCTTGTGGCTTTGTTAATCCTGTTGATGGGAGCTGTTCTAGACACTCTAGTCGACCTTTGTCTTGTCAAGTAGAACTAATCAAGTTTTCTCATCTAAAAGATAAGGGGTATATCCATAAAAGACCTTATGGGAGGGGGTGGAACCTTACACCTCTAAATGGGATTAGAGGAGATATTCTATGTACCTTTAGTAACGAAATGACTCTAGAAGCATGGGATCAACTTAAGGATAATGATATCCCAACTCTTGAAAGGGTTCAAGCTTGGGCGAATCATTTTAGGATCCCAACTCACCTACCCCAATTTATTGATCATCTCTATCAAGTTCTCGAAACAAGGGAGATCAAAACACTACTAATATCAAATGAATAAAGGAACTTTATGAAAACATTACTTATTCCCCCCATCCCTCACTTAGACTTAGCTAGTGATCGGGAGTTTCACCTAACTTTAGCTCATCTCTACAAACACCCTCAATATTCTGAATTTTATCTTCAGGAAGCTCAAAAAGGGAAATATATCATCTTAGATAATTCTGCTCATGAATTTCAGGTTGGGGAGAGTGCCGAAAACTTACTAAGACTTGCTCTTGAAGTCCAGGCATCTGAAATAGTTCTTCCTGATCATCTTTTCGATGGGTTCGATACCATCGTTCGAACTAAGTCTGCTCTAGAGTATATTGGTACTCATCCTACAGATAGAACTTTTCAGTATATGATTGTTCCTCAAGGTCAATCTTTTGAAGAATACTCCTGGTGTCTATCAGCTCTTGTTGATGTTTATTTTGAAGCTCAAGTTTCATATGGAGAAATATTCCCTCACCCTCCTGTTCTAGGAGTTTCTAAAGACTATGAGATGTGGGAGGGAGGCCTTCTCCGAATTCTCGATGAGTTAGTTCTCCCTTGTAGTAATACTGAAATGCCTGTTCATATGCTCGGTTGGGGGAGAAAACTGTGGGATCTAGGAGTTATTGCTCAGAAATACTCCCATCTTCTTCGATCAGTTGATTCAGCAAAGCCGATTGTATATGGTCTTAATAATATTCGACTATATCCTGGTGAATATATTCCAAAATATCCCACAAGATCTCAATCTTATTTCTTTGATGAGATCTCAGAAGAAGGCCTTTCAGCAATTCAACATAATATTGAGATATTTGATATTCTTGTAGGATCAACTTCTCAAAATGATCACGATTTATCGAGTTGAAGGGTATCCAAATGATTGGTATTCTAAACCCTTCCTTTATAGAAGTACTCTTGTGAGAGAACTCTATGCTCAAGGATACCGATCATTTGAACTTATTGAAGAAGAAGTCAAGTCTCTAAGATACCAAGGGATTACAATTTTTTATGATCTATTTTCTCCAGAGAGATCTTCTTCTCCAAGTTATGGCTATCGAGGAAGAGTTCTAGAGATTGAACCTTCTAGAGTCTTTCTTTGGGAAGAAGATCTTCTCCCAGTCTATCGAGGGATTTGTTACGGCAGGAAGAAGTTCCAATTTGTATACTATCATAGATACTTACAGAGATGGTGGTCAAGATCATCGTCTCTACCACGAACAATATTTAGGAGAGGGTTAGATGACAATTGATAATTATTCGGGATGTGAAAAATGTCCTCTTCGAGATAGACCAACTCTTCTCCGAGAAATTTCAGTTCAGTACGATCTAATGGTTTTAGGAGAAGCTCCTGGTCAAACAGAGATTCGGTTAAACGCTCCCTTTGTAGGATATTCGGGAAAGCTCTTACGATCTACAATATTAAGTTTGGGAGGGAATCCTCAAGGGATTTTCTATTCAAATGCCTGTATCTGTAATCCTCTTAAGAATAAGACTCCCTCACCAACGATCGTTCGAAATTGCAATAATCGGTTACTCGAAGAAATTCGAACAGTCAAACCTAAAAAGATTCTAGTTGTTGGAGCTGTAGCTCTTGCTGCTCTAATCTCCCCAGGGAAATCAGCCCCAATTACGAAATACTTAGGTCAGGGATTTCTTTGGGAGTTTGAAGGGAGTCCTATTTATGTAGTTGCAACGTATCATCCAGCTGCTGTTCTTAGAGATCATGATCTGTTCCGAGACTTTGCTAGAGATATTGCTAAATTTCTTGCTCAAGATGAACCATACCCTCCTCCTGAAGTTACAACTTTAATCTGTAAATCTCCCGAAGAAGCATTGGAATATCTAGAAGAATTCAAACAAGCATCTCTTTTATCCTGTGATCTTGAAACTACAGGGTTCTCGCCTATCTCAGATAAGATCTTATCTTTTGGGTTTGGAGCTTTAACTCGTGATTCTCAGGGGGTCTCTCTAATAATCCCTACAGGAATTGGGATTATGGAAGATAGTCGAGTTAGGGATAAAGTTAGAGATCTCCTAAAAACCTATCCCAGCCCTTTAGTCTTCCATAATCTCAAGTTTGACCTACAGTTTATCCAAGTATACTTTCAAG
>ERZ795049.5368-NODE-5368-length-11901-cov-76.714250_pt1 | contig 11901 bp, 10 predicted proteins | sample MGYA00375133_ERZ795049 | MGnify/ENA primary metagenome ERZ795049 (study PRJEB30178, sample SAMN05720147) | activated sludge metagenome | isolation source: anaerobic digester from wastewater treatment plant | place: Japan | collected 2015-04-20 ...
TTGCCCGCCCCGTTGGGTCCGATGACGCCGACGATGGAGCCGGGCGGGACGCGGAAGCTCAAATCATCGATCAGGAGCCGGTCGCCGTAGGCCTTGGTCACCCCCTCGGCTTCGATGACGATGTCGCCCAGGCGGTTCCCCTGGGGAATCGGGATTTCCTGCTCGTCTCGGTACTGGTCGTATTCCCGGCTGAGGAGCTTTTCATACGCCGTCACCCGGGCTTTCCCTTTGGCCTGCCGGGCCTTGGGCGACATGCGGATCCACTCGAGCTCCCGGGCCAGGGTCCTCCGGCGGCGGGATTCGGTCTTTTCCTCGACGGCCAGCCGGGCGGTCTTCTGCTCGAGCCACGAGGAATAATTACCCTTCCAGGGAATCCCGTGGCCGCGGTCGAGCTCGAGAATCCATCCGGCCGCGTTATCGAGGAAATATCGGTCGTGAGTCACGGCGATGACCGTGCCCTTGTACTCCTGGAGGTGGCGCTCGAGCCAGGCCACGGACTCGGCGTCCAGGTGGTTCGTCGGCTCGTCCAGGAGGAGGATGTCGGGCTCCATCAAGAGAAGACGGGTCAAGGCGACGCGGCGCCGCTCCCCTCCGGAAAGGATCGTCACCGGCGTGTCCGGCGGCGGACAGCGGAGAGCCTCCATGGCGATTTCGAGGTGGTTGTCTAGGTTCCAGGCATCGTGCTTCTCGATTTCCTCCAAGAGCCTGGATTGCTGGGCCATCAGGGCGTCCATGTCGGCCCCGGGATCAGCGAACTTCTCGTTGACCGCGTCGTAGCGGGCCAGCAGGTCGACGATCGGTTGGACTCCCTCCCTTACGATCTCGATGACGGTTTTCCCGGGATCGAGCTTTGGATCCTGCTCGAGCAGGCCGACGGTATATCCCTTGCTTTTGGCGATTTCGCCGATATAGTCGGGATCCAGGCCGGCCATGATCCGGAGAAGCGTCGACTTGCCCGAGCCGTTGAGGCCGAGAACGCCGATCTTGGCTCCATAATAAAATCCCAGGGAGATGTCCTTCAGGACCTGCCGGTTGGGCGGATGAATCCGCCCGACGCCGATCATCGAATAAATCACTTGCGTATCGCTTGGCATGTTGAGGATTGTACCCGATGCGCGGACAAAAGGCGATGGACGGGCCTTGTCCGGACGCCTCCAAGCGTTCGGCCGCGGCTCCGCGCGTTTTCAGGAGGAACCGGCCGGCCGAAGCCGTTGTCTCCGGACGGAGATAAAAGAATCTTAGGAAGGCGGCCGGATCCAAATATTCCGGAAACGGACCGGATGGCCGTGATCCTGGAGGGAAAGAGGCTGCTTTTCCGGGTGGACCGCATAGGGCGGCCGGGCTTTGTGAGCCGTCGGGCCGGTCAGGGGGACGTCGTCCTGAACGAGAATTCCGTTGTGGAAGACGGTCATCCGGGCCGGCGAGAGGAGCCCGCCCGAAGCATCGAACCGGGGCGCCCGGAAAACGATGTCGTAGGTCTGCCACTCGCCCGGCCGGCGGCAGGCGTCGACGAGCGGAGGATACTGCCCGTAGACCGCGGCCGCCATCCCGTCGGCGTATGTCGGATTTTCCCAGCCGTCCAGGATCTGGATCTCATACCTGTCCATCAGGAAAACGCCGCTGTTGCCTCTCCCCTGGCCCGAACCGCGAACCTCCGCGGGAGCGGCCCACTCGACATGGAGGCGGCAATCCCCGAATTCCTCCCTCGTCCGGATGGATCCAGTTCCCTTGACGACTTCCATAAAGCCGTTTTCCACCTTCCACCCGGCCGGCCCGCCCCCGATCGCCGTCCACCGGGAGAGGTCCCGCCCGTCGAAAAGAACGGCCGCGCCGGCCGGAGCCGGCACGGAAGGACCGGCCGGTCCGGGGTCGACGGCCGGCGGCCGGGGCCGGGCCGGATCGTGAATCGACCATGTCCGGAGATCCTCCGGCGGGTTCCCGCCGGAAACCGCAACGACGAAGGCGGATAAAATCATCAACAACCTGAAGATCCTCGCCCCGGAAAAAATCCCGCCCGGCCGGGCATCGCTGGTTTTCCGGCCGGACGGGCGAAGCATGCTCCGCTTGGCGTCCGTCTTACAGCGACCAGCCGATCCGGTATTCCTTGTGGACAAACGCATTGGCCTCGGGCAGGTTCGGGAATTCCATTTTGACCGGATCCCACTGGAGGATGGTCTTGGACTGCCGGAAGCGCATAGCGATGTTCCCGAGCAGCATAACCTCAGTCAACGGGCCGGAATAGGTCGGGATGTCGGTCGTCGATTTCGTTCCCTTCTTGATCGCCTCGATCCATTCGGCCGCGATCCCGGGGGACCGGGGGATGGTTTTCTCGGGGCGCTGATACGACTGCATCAGCGACTCCGGAAGAATGCGCGGGTTGTCGCCGTACGTGCCGCACATGATCATGCCTTTTTGGCCGACGAAGAGCACGCCGCCGCCGTCCTCGTCGCCCATCATCCGGCCGTTTTCCAGGATCGAAACCACCGGCCGCGGCGGCGTCAGTCCGCCGTCATACCAAACCATCTTGACCGGAGGCATGGAGCCGCGGGCCGGGAACTCGTAGGTCACGATTTCGGCGACCGGGTACGAATCCTTGGTCGGCCGGGTCGAGCTGGCCTGGACGGTCAGGGGGTGGCCGAGCTTGAGAGCCCAGTACGGCATGTCGATCAGGTGGGCGCCCATGTCGCCGAGCGCGCCCGTGCCGTAATCAAACCAACCCCGCCAGACGAAATGAGTCAGGGCCGGGTGGTACGGCCGCCAGGGAGCCGGCCCCAGCCAGATGTCCCAATCGAGATTGGGCGGGACGGACGGGATTTCCTTCGGGGCCTCGACGCCCTGGGGCCAGATCGGCCGGTCGGTCCAGACGTGGACCTCGGTCACATCGCCGATCGCCCCGTCCCAAATCCATTCGCAGATCAGGCGGGCGCCTTCCCGGGCGTGGCCCTGATTGCCCATCTGGGTGACCAGGTTGCGTTTTTTCGCCTCCTCCTCAAGCAGCCGGGCCTCCTTGACCGTATGGGTCAGCGGCTTCTGGACGAAGACATGCTTGCCCATCTTCATGGCGGCCATGGCGATGACCGCGTGATTGTGGTCGGGCGTCGAGACGGTGATCGCGTCCAGGTTCTTCTCCGTCTCGAGCATTTTCCGCCAGTCCCGGTACTTGGCGGCCTTCTCGTATTTCATCTTCTTGTCGTAGGGATGCTCGTCGGAAGTGAGGAAGGCGGCCATCTTCTGATCGTCCACGTCGCAGAGGGCGACGATGTTCTCCGAGCTGACGTCCTGGACATCGGAAAAGCCCTTGCCGCCGACGGCGACGCAGCCGATGTTCAGGGTGTCGCTCGGCGCTTTTTGGCCGGGGCCGCCGAGGACTTTCCGGGGAACGATCATGAAGCCGGCCGCCGCCGTCGCCGCCGTTCCAAGAAAGGCGCGGCGCGATAAGCCGTTTTCGGGGGGGGATTTGGGATCAGGCATGGATACCTCCGTAAGCGATGGCGCTTTCCTTCCGCCATCTTGATCCTATCATATCCGCGCCGCGGAATTAGTCAATTCCCCGCCGTTTCCTCCGGCGCCCCGAACCCGTCAGGATCCGGTCCGGCCGGCCGGGATCTCCCGCAGCAGGATGTTCTTGAATTCAAGCGGCGTGTCGTGGGCCTGGAGCTCGATCTGTCCCGCGGGATAAATCGGCTTGTCCCGCTCCCAATAATTCTCCATCACGACATCATCGACGACCCGGACGCCGTTGAGATCGACCGTCACCCTCTCCCCCGTCATTCGAATAAAGAACGTGTTCCATTCGCCGGCCGGCCGGTCGGCCCGGACGGCTGGCGAACGCGGATGGATCCGGTTATTGTAAAGCCCGCCCGAACCCTCCGGCCGCTGATCCGGATCCCAGATCTGGACCTGGGGAGAACCGCGCAGATAGAGGCCGCTGTCGCCGCCGGGGCCGATTCTCCAATCGACGAACATCTCGAAGTCGCCGTAATCCCGGGCCGTGCAGAGGTTGCCGCCCCGCCCGTCGAACGACAGGACGCCGTCCACGACCCGCCAATGGGCGCGCATCGACGCGTCCGCCTCGGCCTGGGCCCGGGCTATCTCCTCCAGGGTCATTTTCGTCCAGGCCGGCGGATCGGCCGCCAGGCCCTTCCAGCCGGTGAGATCCTTGCCGTTGAACAGCGGCTGAAAGCCCTCCTGGACAAGAAGCTCCAGGGCTCGGCGCTCGGCCGGGACGCGGTCGAATTCGTAGTCAATATAAGGAACGGCTCGTTTCAAGGCCGCGGCCGCCGCCAGGCCCGACAGTCCGCCGTATCCGGCCGCGGGCATTACCAACCGGAAAACCGCCCGGGCCGCCCTGCTCCGGAGGTCCGGATCATCGAGAAAACGAAGGATCGTTCCCAGCCCCTCGGGAACGCGGGCGGCCGCGATCGCATCCAGGATGAGGGCTTTTTCATCGGCTTCGACGGCCGCGGCCAAGGCTTCGGAAAGCGCGGCCAAGCGGGCGTCCGGGGCCGACGAAGATCCCGGGATCAACCGCGCGAGTCCTTGGAGGGCGAGATACCGCGTTTTCTTGTCCGACGCGGATCGAGCCAGCCGGAATAAATCCGGAACGGCGCTTTCATCGGGCCAGGCGGCCAGGGTGAAAACAGCCACCGCCCGGGCCTGAGGGTCCCCCTTTCGGATCTCCTCCCGGACGGCCTCCAGGGCGGCCGCGCCGCCGATTCGGGAAAGCGGACGGAGAAGATCGATCCGCCGGGGCCCGACGATCCTCCCAAGCCATTCAAGGATCCGGCCGGCCCGGGCTTCGGGATCGGGGATCCGCCGGGCCGCGGCGACGGCCGCGTTCTGCAGGAGGAGAGTCTCGGAAGGCGTGGAGGCTTGAAGAAGAAGGGCGACGACAGCCGGCAAGTCCTCGGCCGTGACGGTCTGCTCAAGGGCCGCCAGGGCGGCCGTCCGGACGCGTTCGTCCCGGTTCCAGCTCAGGCAGAAAACGGCCCCGGCCGTCGAGACGGCGCTCCGGTCGGCGAGGATTTCGAGAAGAGCGACCCGCCCGGCCGGGGGAGCGGAAAAAATCAAGCCGGCGACGGCCGGAACGAGACTCTCCGAGGGAAAAAGGAGGACGGCCTTTTTCGCCGCGGCGGCGTCGGCCGGATCTCCGGAGAGGAACAGGGGGACGATCTCATCCCAAACGGCCGCTCCGCCCAGGCGGGCGGCGGCCAAGGCGGCTTCCCGGCGGACCGCGCCTTCGCCCGCGCGGAGGATATCCCGGATCGCGGGCAGGGCCGACGCCTCGTTCTTTCGGGCCAGAAGCCGGATCACATCGACCGCGGCGTCCGGCTCGGCCCGCTCAAGAAGGCCGATCCACTCGCCGGCCGACCAGGGAATCCGCGGCCCGGCCGCGATGTCGAGAGCCCGCCGACGGTATGCGGCGTCCGGCGACCGGGACGCCGTCCGGACGGCGTCCCGTACCTCGCTCTCCCCCGCCGCGTCCGCAAACAGGGTCAAGGCCGCCGCCCGGAGATGCTCCTCCCCGGGCGAGGCATATGAGGAAAGAAAGGGCCGGGCGATATCGGCGGCCATGTCCGGCCGGCCTTCCTCGGCCAGGCGCCGGCCGAAACGGAGAAGCCGGGAAGCGGCGGCCGAACGCTCGGCCCGCGGGGCGGCGACGCGGACACGTTCGAGCGCCTCCCGGGCGGCCGGGTCGCCGATATCGGCCAGGGCATCCAGGGCGGCGATCCGAAGATCCGGGTCGTTCCCTTCGGCCAGGCGGAGAAGCGCCGGCCCGGCTTCTCGGGCGCGCAAATCGCCCAGGCCCCGGATGATCGCGACGGCCGTCTCGTCCCGGGCCGTCGCCAAGGCCCCGGCCAAGGCCGCCGCGGCTTCCGGAAGCCCGGTCGCCGTCAGGGCCCGGACGGCCGGCTCGGCCAGGTCCGGCCGGGTCAAGAACCGGCCGAGCGGCTTGACGATTTCCAGCCGGCCGATCTTTTGAAGAAGCGAAATCAGGAAAACCGCGTTTTCCTGGTCCCGGGGAATCGTGAGCGCGGCGAGAATTCCGTCGGCGGCCGCTTTCCGCTCGGCCTCGGCCCCCGGACGTCCGGCCCGGACGGCTAAGGCGTCAAGGGCATACCGGACCAGGCTGTCATCGGCCGTTCCAGGGGCGGCCAGGCGGCCGCAGAGGTCGGCGACGGCCCCGGGACCGATCCGGATCAGCTCGGCGGCCGCGGCCTCGCGTTCGGCGGCCGAATCGGCCGGAAATCTTAAAAGAAGAGCCGAAACACGGCCGGCGAGATCACCGGCCGGATCCCGCCCGGCCGCGGTCAAGGATAAAAACGCGATCAGGAAAACGGCGGCCGGCGCCCGGCATCTCTTTCTCACCGTCCGAATCCTTCCCGGTGCCAGGGCGACCGCGCCGGTTCGTCGATCAGGCGGTCGGCTTCCTCGTCATTCACGAACCGCTGCCCGTCTGGATCGAAGCGCAGCGGCCTCCCCAGCCGGACGGCGATCTTGGCCAGGTTGACCAGCGTGCAGGAGCGGTGGCCGTTCTCCTCGTTCAGGGCGAACTTGACCCGGGTTCGGACGGACTCGGAAAAATCCGTCACCCCGGGATCGGGGTCGGGAAGGGCGGCGATCTTTTCCAGGAAATCCGGAATGTCGGAATGAAGGCCGCGGAAGATCCGCCCCCCGGGCCCTTGCAGAAACGCTGCGTCCGCCTCCCGGCCTTCGCCGTCGAGGACGATTTCGCATCCGTCGGCGTATTTCAGGCAGACCCGGCGCCACCGGCCGCAGGCATCGGGATGCTGCTGGGGCGCGTCGGCCGTGATTTCGACCGGACTGGTTCCGTCTTTATCCAGAAGATCCTGGACCGGGTCGAGGTAATGCATCCCCATGTCGCCCAGTCCCCCGCCGTCGTAATCCCAATAGCCGCGGAACGTCTGGTGGACGCGGTGCGGATGGTAAGGCTTGAACGGCGCGGGGCCGAGCCAAAAATCATAATCCAGCTCCGGCGGAACCGGCGCGGGGGGAAGGTACGTCTTCCCTCTCCAGTAGAACTTCCAGTCGAAACCGGTGGCCGCGTTCAGGACAGCCCGGACCGGCCATCCCAGGAGTCCCCCGCGGAGCGCTTTCTTGAGCGGCTTGACCGGCGTCCCGAATCCATAGAATCGGTCCTGGAAGCGGAACCAGGTATTGACGCGGAACATCCGCCCCGTCCGACGGACGGCGTCGACGACCCGGATCCCCTCGCCGATCGTCCGGGTCATGGGCTTTTCGCACCAGACATCCTTGCCCGCCTCGACCGCGGCGATCGACATCAGGGCGTGCCAGTGCGGCGGGGTGGCGATATGGACGATGTCGATGTCCGGCCGGGCCAGGATCTCACGGAAATCGCGGTAGCCGCGGACGCCGGGCCCGGCCGCGTCCAGGGCGGTCTGGAGGTGGGAGGCGTCCACATCGCAAACCGCCAGGAGCCGGGCGCCCTCGTAACCCATGTGCCCGAGACCCATCCCCCCGACGCCGATGACCGCCTTGGTCAGCTCGTCGCTGGGCGGAAGAATCCCCGGGCCGCCGAGAACCCGGCGCGGAACAAGGACCGCTCCGGCCGCGGCCGCGGCCGCGGTTTTAAGGAAGGAACGCCGGGACAGGCGGCCGACGCGGAGCATGGAGACCTCCGGAAACAAAATGCGGACCGGGGTTATCTTATTCCGAAGGAACCGGAGGAATCAACCGCGCCGGCGGCCGTTATCAGGCGCCCGGGGCGTTGTAGGACGCCGGATCGAAGCACGATCCAGCCGGCCAGGGCCGGGCGGCCAGCTCCTTGTCAAGCATGTACAAGCCGTCCTTGCTCTCTCCGACTCGTTCCAGCTGGCGGGCGATCCCGTCCGTGTTTTTCTCCTCCTCGATCTGCTCCTTGACGAACCAGTCCATCAGCGGCTCGGCGGAGTAATCGTTCTCGGCCCGGACGACCTTGACGATGGCGTGGATCTTTGAGGTGATGAACTGCTCGTGGGCGTAGGCGTCCTTCCAGGCTTCCAGGGGGGAGGACCATGTCTTTTTGAGCTGCTTGAGATCGAGAAGGACCGCCTCGCCGCCCCGGTCGATGATGTGGTCGAAGAATTTCATCGCGTGGGTCGTTTCCTCGTGGGCTTGGACGCGCATCCAATGGGCCATGCCGTCGAGGTTCTGCTCGTGAAAATAGGCGGCCATGGAAAGATAAATGTAAAAGGACTCCAGCTCATTCTTGACCTGTTCGTTCATGAGATCGCGGACTTTGGACGGGATCATCGGATTCTCCTTTTTCATCAATTTGTAATCATTACAATCTGAATAGTACGGCGGCCGAGCGGTTTTGTCAACCGCGCGCCGCCCCCTGAACTACTTCAGAATGATTAGTGACACCTTGATCTATGATAGGTGTTGCTATGTATCTACAACCGACAACCTCCTATGGCTCCCTGATCCCCGGATCTGAGTACCTTCGAGACTTGATCCGAAGGGGAACGATCACTTCAACAGCGGCGGCCCGATTGAAATGGATGGACCATTATGCCAGGCATGAGAACGCCCGTTTGACCTGTCGTCATTTCGATATATCGGCTCAAACGTTTTATCGTTGGAAACGACGGTTCGATCCCTATGATCTGACTACCCTGGAGGATGGGAGTCCCCGTCCTTTTAAAGCGCGGGCTCCCCAGACTCCGCCGGCTGTGGTGGAGCGGATTCTAGCCCTTCGTCAGAAGTACCCCCGCTGGGGCAAAGATAAACTCGTCATCCTCATGCATCGGGAGGGGGTTGAGATCTCGAGCTCGACCACGCCCGTCGTGACTTCCGCGTCGAAACCGATTCCGGCCGCGTGACCTCGCCCATTGTCGTCATCGCCTCGGGGACCGCGCCGCGCCCGCTCCGGGGTTTTCGATCCGAGGGGGAGACGGACCGCCGGATCTTCACCGAGGTCTATCCGTTGCGCCGCGCGAGGGGCCGGCGCATCGCCGTCGTCGGCTGCGGCGACGCGGCCTTCGATTACGGCCTCAGCCTGTCGGCGGCGAACAGCGTCGTCATCTACGGCGGGGGGCGGCGGTCGAAGGGCCTCCCTCTTCTGCGGGACAGGGCCGCCGAGCATCCCCGCTTGTCCTATTGGCCCGACGCCGCTCTGAGAACGATCCGCCGGAACGGCCGGGGGCTCGAGCTCATCCTGGCGCGCGCGGACGGAACGCAGACCGTCGCCGCCGATTATCTGGTTGTGGCCGTCGGCCGGAAGCCTTGTCTGGATTTCATGAGCGCCGGGCTTCGGACGAAGGCGCGGGATCTCATCAGGAACAGGAGACTCGACATGATCGGAGACGTCAAGAACGGCCTATTCCGCCAAACGGCGATCGGGGTGGGCGACGGCGTGCGGGCGGCCATGGACATCTTCCAGGCCGCCTCGAAGTGAGCGCGATGGAGGTCGTGGCCAGGGCCGGTCGGGAGGATGTCGCGTTCGTCTATGTCGCCAGAACGGATCGTGGGAGGCTCGTTGAATTCGTCGAATCCGTTCAACCGCCCCTTCGCCGCCATCAGAAATGGATCCTCATCGTTTCCACGCTCGACGGCTGCCCGATCGGGTGCCGGTTTTGCGACGCCGGCGGATTTTTCGGGGGCCGCCTGTCGGCGCGGGAGATCTTCGACCAGATCGATGATCTGGTCAGGAGGCGCTTCCCGGACGGCCGCGTCGCCGTTGAGAAGTTCAAGATCCAGTTCGCCCGGATGGGCGAGCCGGCCTTGAATCCGAGCATTCTCGACGTGCTCGAAGAGCTTCCCCGGGCCTATGACGCGCCGGGGCTCGTGATCTCCCTCTCGACGGACGCTCCCGCGAGCGAGCGCCGACGCGTTCTTCAAGCGGCTCTTGGCGATCAAGAGGAGGCTCTACGGGGGGCGATTCCAGCTCCAGTTCTCGATCCACACGACGGATGGGCCCTTGAGAACGCGGCTCGTTCCGGTCAAGACCTGGGATTTCGCGAGGATGGCCGAATATGGGCGCGCGTTCCTTGAAGGGGACGACCGGAGAATCGCCCTCAATTTCGCCCTGGCCGAGAACATGCCCGTCGATCCCGGCGCGCTCTTGGCGCATTTTTCGCCTCAGCTGTTCCTGATCAAAATCACGCCCGTCAATCCGACCCATCGGGCCGCGTTGAACGGGATCGTCTCTCACGTCACGCCCGGCCGGGAGACGTACGGGGCCGTGACGGACCTGAAGAAGGCCGGATACGACGTCATCCTCAGCATCGGCGAGCTCGAGGAGAACCTCATCGGCAGCAATTGCGGACAGTTCGTCACGCGCGTCCGGAACGCCGGGGCCGCGGTCGAAGGGGGATACACGTATCCTCTGGTGCCGGGCCGCCATGAAACGGCCGACGGCGAGGGCCCCGGCACGGCTTCCCGTTGACATCGAACGCCATTAATTTATAATACCGCCATGGCGACGAAGAAGTCCAGGCCGGCGGCTTTGATCGGGCCGCGCTTCTTTGTCAATAACGGCCGCCCGAACGGGGTGGTCCCCACCGCCCCGTAAGATCTCGTCCCGCCCCCCATTTCCTTCAGGATGCCATCCGCGTAGAGTAGAAAGGAGTCCCCCATGGTCCCATCCGAACGACCGAGCCGGGCCCGCTACCGTTCCTTGCTGAGCGCTCAAGAGACGGAGAAGGCCATCAAAATGATCAAGGATTTTTTCCAGAACCACCTGGCGCGCGAGCTTCATCTGAGGCGGATCACCGCGCCGTTCTTCGTCGAGGCCGGGACCGGCATCAACGACGACCTGAGCGGCGTCGAGCGCCCCGTGTCCTTCTCGGCGACGAGCCTCAAAGGCGTGACGCTCGAAGTCGTCCAGTCCCTCGCCAAATGGAAGCGCCTCGCGCTCCGCGATCTGAAAATCCGTCCCGGCGACGGCATCTATACGGACATGAACGCCATCCGCCCCGATGAAACGCTCGATGCCCTCCACTCGCTCTACGTCGACCAGTGGGATTGGGAGCGGGTCATCGGGCGCGTGCAGCGCGACTTGAGATTCCTGAAGCGCATCGTTCGCAAGATCTACGCGGTCATCCGGCGGACGGAGCACTTCATCCACAGCCATTATCCAAAGATCCGCCCCGCCCTGCCCGACGACCTCGTCTTCGTCCACGCCCAGGACCTGGAGGACAGGTATCCGGGCCTCGATCCCCGCCAGCGCGAAGACGCCCTGTGCCGCGCGCACGGAGCCGCGTTCATTCTCGGCATCGGGGGGGCGCTGCGGAGCGGCCGTCCCCATGACGGCCGAGCCCCCGATTACGACGATTGGACGACGCCGACGGACATGGGCGCCGGCCTGAACGGCGACATCGTTGTTTGGAATCCCGTCCTGGAGAGGGCGTTCGAGATCTCTTCCATGGGAATCCGCGTGGACGAGAGGGCCCTCATGCGCCAGCTCGAGATCACGGGACAGACGGCGCGCCGCGAGCTTTTCTTTCACCGCGAGCTCATCGCCGGACGGCTGCCGCTCTCGATCGGCGGGGGAATCGGCCAGTCGCGGCTTTGCATGTATTGCCTGCGAAAGCTCCACATCGGCGAGGTCCAAGCCGGCATCTGGCCCGCGGCGATAGTCGAGGATTGCCGGGCCCGCGGCATCTTTCTCCTCTGAGAGTCCCGCTGGGGCGCCGCGCTCCGCCTGTCAAGCCATATAAAAACCTTACCGAATCCGAAGATCGTTGGGCGATCATAAACTGTACGGGACAACGTGCGGAGCGGCGAGCGTCTGTGAGAGCGCCGGGGACAGCTCTTTCTCCGAAACGGCTGCTTTTTTGACTGGTTTTCCTCCGCAGGACCGCAGTTTCCAGATCCGATCCAGCTTTTTTTGAATGATTTTAATCAGATCGAAGGGATCCAGGCTTTCTCGAAGCC
>ERZ795049.5370-NODE-5370-length-11901-cov-5.576650_pt1 | contig 11901 bp, 7 predicted proteins | sample MGYA00375133_ERZ795049 | MGnify/ENA primary metagenome ERZ795049 (study PRJEB30178, sample SAMN05720147) | activated sludge metagenome | isolation source: anaerobic digester from wastewater treatment plant | place: Japan | collected 2015-04-20 ...
CAAAGCTTTTATTGTTTCTTCACCTACCAGGATATTTCCCTGACAGGCAAAGTTTTCGCCTGCTATTCCCCCGGCCCAGTCATAGCAGTTCTTTCCCGTATAAGTAACCGAATTGCCGTATGCGTCGACAATACCTATCTGCCTGTCTTCCCTGCCTTCATCTAAGGCTAACAAAGAATCAAGGGTTTTTTGAGGGGAGTATCCTTTTTTTAACAACTCCAGGCCCAATTCACCGTAATCCAGATTTGCTAAAGCCTGTGTTGCAATGGCCCCAACCCCGGCCTTTGCCCACGGTACGGCAGCTCCTACGGCAAGGAATTTTGATTGAACCGCGACACCAAGTTCTCCGGTTTCGGGATCTCTTGCCACTATTGAAAAAGTTGAGATGTTTATCAAAGTCTTGCCTCCCTATTTATACTTATCGTTATTTCTTCATAAATCTTTCCGATCATATATATTTACATAAATAATAGCATAGTAATGTTAGAAGGCCAAGTAAATGGGAATAAAATAGAAAAAATTTTTGTAGGGCTCAGGTGAATAAGTGCATTGCAGTTTGCCAATAATTCTAATAGCGCAAATGGCATTATTTATTGTATGGGAAAGTATAACTTTCCTATACAATAAATACCCTTAATTTAAGTGCCCGCGCCTGAGTTTTCTCGCACACTCGAAAAAGGCGCATGGGAGGCAAATGCGGCGAAGCCGCCTTTGTTATTATTGAGGTTTAAAGAGGAGGCAGCTTTGAAAAAATATTTTTTAATCGTACTTATAATATTTATATGTTATGACCGAATATGGGCAGGCGGAAATGAAGGTAAAATAAGAATAGAGATTAATATTCCTTCCCATACCTTGAAATTATATAAGGATGACACGCTAATGAAGGAATATCCGGTATGCCTGGGGAAAAAATCCACCCCTACTCCGGAAGGGGAATATAAAGTAATATACAAAACTATCAATCCATATTGGATTAACAAGGATGTAGTAGTGCCTCCAGGGCCTCGGAACCCCCTTGGGGCAAGGTGGATAGGAATTTCTAAAAAAATAGGCATTCACGGGAATAACAAGCCGGAATCCATAGGGACCTATGCATCTGCAGGATGCATCAGAATGTATAACAGGGATGCAGAAGAATTATATGCCCTGGTGCCTTTGGACACGCCTGTTGCTGTAAAGTACGACAGGTCGGAAGTGTTTGAGGATAAATATTCGGGGGAAAGGGCTGTAATAATTTACCCGGACAGCTATAAAAAAGGCCCTGGCAATTGCGGGCAGCTTTTGGATAAGCTGCGTCGGCTGGATATTTATGAAGAATTAATAAATAGAGCGCAAGAGATTCTGAAAAGAACCACCGGTAAACCTCTGACAGCATCGAAAGGAATCGGAGTGTTCCTAAATAATAGCCTGATGACCTGCGATGCCTTGGAAGAGAAGGATTGTATATTCATAAACCGTAAGGCTGCAGAGGACATATTGGGGCTGATACCTGGGATAGCAGGTCTGTTTGATATAGGAATAAAAGAAGCGGAAGGGAAGGTATATATCAATCTTACGCAGACTGTGAAGTGCCTTGGAGGAAGTATAACTTATGATAAAGCCGGTGATGCGTATATAAATATGAAAATCATCAAGATTAACGGGGTTTTTGCGGGTATTAATTATGGAAATTATGACAAGTCGGATCTGTTATCGGTAGAAGCTGTTAAGCAGCTTGGGTATGAATACACCGAAGATTCCGTTGATATAAGAATATTTGATAAAGGAATAATAAAGCTTATAAGGAATAATACCTGGGTTGTGAATGCAGATAACCTTGCCAAAGCCGCAGGGGGATTTAAAAATGTAAGCTCCCGGGATGGAATTGTGGATATGGAGCTTCCTGTCTTCTTGAAAATAGGCGAAGAATACTATAAAATCGATAGCATTGATGGCAGGCTGGTACTGAATGCGGATACGGCTTGCAGCATATATGAAAGAAGCGGCCTGGATGTAAAAGATGAGGATGTTGATTTAGAGACTTTTCTGAAAGACTACGAGTATGAAACCAATTATTTTGGTACGGTAATTGAAATTAAAGCAGAAGGGAATTAAGTGTTTTATAAAATTTAACCTAATACAAAAACAGCAGCAGATAGTTGCTGTTTTTGTGTAATTAGAATATTTATCTAACCCTGGAACTTTATTTCAGGTATTTCGTCTAAAAACATCAGGCATATTTATATTTTAGCTTTAATATGTGTGATATAATCTATTTTAGGACATCAAAAAAGCAGGCTGCATATATATATATATATATATACCAAATGGTAATTAAGAAAGCGTTTGCACGGAATTAAACAATCTGTTCGGCAGATGCCTGTAAGGCATATGATACAGCAGTTCAATCATTAGATATATATAAGAAGCGGGAGGGGGAAACATTGTGAGCGATCTGGAAAAGCTATTGATAAAAAAGAGCCAGTCCGGAGATATTGAGTCTTTCGAGCTCCTGATAAGCTCCTATGATAAAAGAGCCTACAATACTGCATACCGTGTCATGGGAAACGAAGAAGATGCTAAAGACATGGCGCAGGAGGCGATGATCAGGGTTTTCAGAGCTCTGAAAGATTTTAAGGGGCAATCGGCCTTTTCTACCTGGTTATATAGAATTGTGATAAATGTTTGCCTGGATGAGTTGAGACGAAGAAAAAATGAAAAATATGTCTCAATGGATAGCACAGTACAAACAGACAGCGGTGAACTTCATATAGAGTTATGCTCTGATAAAGAGACACCCGAGGCTGTCTATGAAAGGGTTGAGCAGAGGGAACTTATTAAAAATGCAATACATGAGCTGAACGATGACTATAAAAGCGTAATAGTGCTTAGGGAAATACAAGGTTTCAGCTATGAGGAAATATCCAACATACTTGATTGTTCCCTGGGTACCGTGAAGTCAAGAATAAATCGAGCAAGAACCATGCTGAGAGATAAGCTGAAAGTACGTATGGAACTTTCACAAGAAAACAGAGTCTAATTTGGTGAAGGGAGGTAGGAAGTTATGAAGTGCGAAACAATAAGGAATATGCTATCCTCATATATAGATAAAGATTTGAATGATATAGAAAAGACAGAACTGGAAAAACACCTTACGGAATGTGCGGAATGTAAAAAAGAATATGATAATATGCTTGATATAATAGCCGTATGCGGCAATCTGGAAGAAATTGAACTGCCTCAGAACTTCAGGACGGAACTTCATACAAGGTTGATTGAGGAAAAGGGGAAAAGGAACTTCTTTAGCGGGATTCTGGAGAAGAGATATATGAAAATGGCAACAGGAATTGCCGCCGCAGTACTGGTAATTGCAATTGGAATAGGAAGCTCCGCTTTGTTTTTTAATAATAGTGGGAAAACAGCCCAAACAAGGGATTCAGCTTCCAGTTATGGCGAAGCAGCAGCACCCGCTGCTCCCTATAGGGGCGATGTGAATTTTTCTATGGATATAGCACCGGAGAAGCAGTATGAAACAGCTGTAGAAGAGGAGCTGCAGATGAATTCTGTGCGGGGGGTTTCGCCGGATACAAAGGCTCTTAAGTTTAAAGAAAGCCTCACAGCTGATGCAGGGGCATCCAGCCCGGCCATTGAAAGTTCAAGGTCAGGCAGAATGGTAATCAGGTCAGGCAACATATCGGTAAATGTAGAGAATGTAGATAAAGCAACTGTCGATATAAGGCAGCTTACTGAAAGCAGCGGAGGGTATGTAGAAAATTCTCAGATAGACAATATCACAGTACCGCAGCCTTATAATCCCAATGGGAGCCCCGGAGCCAAAGAGGTTACGGAAAAGTATGCAAATATGACCCTTAGGGTGCCTGAAGCCAAGTTTGAGGTTGCATTTAACAGCATTAAAGGCATGGGAAAGCTGATAAGCGAGAATATGAGCGGCAGTGATATTACATCGGAATATGTTGATACGGAAGCCAGGGTAGATAACCTCAAAATACAGGAGCAAAGCCTGAAACAGCTTATGACCAAGGCAAACAATGTGGATGAGATACTGAAGATAGAGTCGGAATTAAACAGGGTAAGGACAGATATAGATATTAAATCAGGAAATTTGAAAAACTGGGATAATCTGGTTAAACTTTCCACCATTTATATATATATGAAGGAGCTTAAGCCGGAAGAACTCAAAAACGTAGATATGCCTGGGATGTGGGAAAAAGCATACCGGGGCTTTATCAAAGCCATTAACAGCATAGTAACGGGGCTTGAGAATATCGTTATAACCCTGATTACCGCAACACCATACCTTATTATTGCAGTTATTCTTGCAGCAATCGGAATAGTAGTAATAAAGAGGGTAAAACTGAAGAAATTATAGTCTTCAGTCTCTAGTAACTAGTCCCTAGTCACTAGAGCTGAGAAAGGCACTGGAGCATTATTGATTAACTTCGAAGTCCTGCCATAGTTCTAGAGACTAGTAACTAGCGACTAGCGACTGACAAAAAGTATATCAACCCTTATGGGGGATATGCTTTTTTATTATCAGTGAACATTTTAAAAGGGTTTTTAGATTTTTAGTGGAAATAATATGAATATCAAATTGATATAATATTTGATTATTTATTGTGCTGATAGATTATGGAGGATGCAATGAATGGGAAAAGATAAATTGATAATAATTGACGGAGACAGCTTAATGCACAGGGCCTTTTATGCACTGCCCAAGCTCACCAATTCCAAAGGCTTTCATACAAGCGTAATATACGGATTTGTGAATATGATAAATAAAGTACTGGAAGAATATAATCCTCAGTATATAGGTATTGCCTTTGACAGGAAAACGCCGACATTCAGGCATTTGGAATACGCAGAATATAAGGCCGGCAGGCACAAGATGGCCGAGGAAATGGCGGAGCAAATCCCGGTGTTAAAGGAAGTCTTGGCTGCCATGAATATAAAACAGACGGAAATAGACGGATTTGAAGCGGATGACATAATCGGAACCGTTGCGGAGAAGTGTGACGAAAAAGGCATGTCAGCCCTGGTAATAACCGGCGATAAGGATGCTTTCCAGCTTATAAGCGACAATGTGCATATTCTTATGACAAGAAAAGGAATCAGTGAAATTGAGGAATACGATGAAGCAAAACTTAAAGAAGTTTATGGAATTACCCCGGCCCAAATAACAGATTTTAAAGGACTTATGGGAGATGCTTCGGATAATATTCCGGGGGTGCCCGGAGTAGGGGAAAAGACTGCATTGGAGCTTATTCATAGGTTCGGCACAGTGGAAAATGTGCTGGGGAACGTATCGGAAATAAAAAAAGACAAGGTAAGGGAGAACATAACAAACAATGCGGAACAGGCAATTTTTTCAAAGAAATTAGCTACAATAGTCAGGAATGCGCCAATTGATTTTAATCTGGATGATTATGCCTTGAAGGAGCCGGATAGAGAGAAGCTTTACAGCATATTTTCCGAGCTGGAATTCGGGGCTCTGATGGGAAAAATGTTCGGCAGTCTTCCGAAGGATGAAAGAGCCGCAGTTGAAATCAATGTAAAGGAAATAAGCGGAGATAATGAACTTAATAAAGTAATTGCCGATATTAAAAAGTCCGGCAGATTTGCTTTCAAAATAGACGATGAAATGGGAGAAATGCTTAAGACCATATATATTGAGACAAGCGGGGAGCAGTACTATTATGTCATAAATGACAGCAACATTGGGGTTCTAAAAGAAATTATGGAGGACCCGGATATAGTTAAAACAGGGCACGATATAAAGCAAGATATACTGCTGCTGAAAAAATACGGAATAGATATAAACCCCATAGGCTTTGACACAATGATAGCCGCTTATCTGCTCAATCCTTCAAAGGGCTCCTATAGGATAAGGGATCTTAGCCAGGAATATCTAAGGGCAGGTGTGGACGGCTATGAAGCAAAAGGGTTGGATCATGTACAAAAATTCGGAGCTACGGTGAAAACGGTATCAGAGCTTCAGAATGTGCTTGCCGGCAGGCTTGAAGAATATGGGATGATGGAACTGTATTGCGCTGTTGAGCTGCCTCTGGTTACGGTGCTTGCAGATATGGAGTACGAGGGCTTCAATGTGGATAAGGGTATGCTGGAAATGTTGTCCGAGGATTTTGCGAAGCAAATAGAAGCCTTGACAACAGATATATATAAGTATGCCGGTGAGGAGTTCAATATAAATTCTACCAGGCAGCTTGGGGTAATATTATTCGATAAGCTTGGGCTGACTGCAATAAAGAAGACCAAAACAGGCTATTCCACGGATGTGGAGGTGCTGGGAAAGCTTTTGGGCAAACACCCCATAATAGAAAAACTGCTTGAATACAGGCAACTTGTAAAGCTTAAATCCACATATGTCGACGGCCTTATTGGGATAATAAACCCTGACACAGGGAGAATACATACAAAGCTGAACCAGACAGTTACGGCAACAGGAAGGCTTAGCAGCACAGAGCCCAATTTGCAGAACATACCGATAAGAACAGAAAATGGAAGGCAGATAAGAAAGGTTTTTATCCCCCGGAGTAATGAATACACTCTGGTAGATGCCGATTATTCACAAATTGAGCTTAGGATACTGGCGCATATATCCGGGGATCGGGGACTTCTTGATGCTTTTATAAGAAACGAAGATATTCACACCAGGACAGCTTCAGAGGTATTAGGAATAGAGCTTACTGAGGTTACACCCCTTATGAGAGGAAGGGCCAAGGCTGTGAATTTCGGAATAATATACGGCATAAGCGATTATGGGTTGTCACAGGATTTAAAAATACCAAGAAATGAAGCAAAAAAGTATATAGAGAGTTACTTTGACAGATATCCCGGGGTAAAAAAATATATGCTTGATATAGTAGAGGCTGCCAAGGCTGACGGATATGTCAAGACTATTATGAACAGAAGAAGATATATTCCGGAAATAACATCCAGAAATGCGATGAACAGGAACTTTGGGGAGAGAATAGCTCTGAATACCCCAATACAGGGCAGTGCGGCGGATTTAATAAAAATAGCCATGGTTAAGGTGCATGGGGAATTGAAAAAAAGAAATCTGAAATCAAAATTGATACTTCAGGTTCATGACGAACTTATTATAGAGACTCTAAGGAGCGAACTTGAAGAGGTAAAGCAGCTTGTGAAGGAATGCATGGAAAACGCCGTTGAATTAAGCGTGCCGGTTATTGCAGATATCAGCAGCGGGGATTGCTGGTATAATGCCAAATAGACTATCACATTAGAGCTGATATTAGAATAAACCTCAGGAATGCGAATGCGAATGCGAATACGGCCGAATCGATGTACAAATTAATCGGAATGAGTTTGGATAAGTAAGGTGTGATTTTTGATGGTTATAGGTCTGACCGGAGGAATAGCGAGCGGCAAGAGCACTGTTTCAGCAAAGCTTAAGGAACTTGGAGCAGCTATTATTGATGTGGATATATTGGCAAGAAGTGTTGTAAGCAAGGGGGAAATAGCATATAATAGAATAATTCAATGCTTTGGGGAGAGTATATTGCTGCCGAATGGGGAAATCAACAGAAAACGACTTGGAAGCATTGTTTTTTCGGATAAAAAGAAACTGGCATTGCTAAACGGCATAACCCATCCGGAAATAATAAGCAGAGTGAAGGAAAGAATTCGTGAGCTGAAAACAGCCGGTAATTCTGTTATAGTTGTGGATGCGGCAATACTTATTGAAATGGGACTGTACAAATATGTGGATAGTGTCTGGGTCGTAGCGGCAGACAGGGAAATTCAGATAAAAAGGCTTATTGAACGCGATAAATTTGATTACAGGGATTCAGAGAAAAGGATAAATTCACAGTTTACCGATGATGTGAGAAAAAAATATGCAGATATTGTAATCGATAATAATGAGTCAATTGAAACATTAAGCAAAAAGATAGAAGAATTATGGGGTAATGTTATGTCAGGGGGAGAATAATATTTGGATAAAAAAAGGAAGCTTGGGTATATCGGGCTTTTGGCTGCCGTAATGCTTTTATATATGGTAATACTTAATATACCGGGATTATTAAAGCTTATATACCCTCTAAAGTATAAAGATGAAATATTAGAATATGGGCATCTGCATAAAATAGATCCTTCGCTGATTGCCGCACTTATTAAAACAGAAAGCAATTTTAAGCCATATGCGGAATCAAGGAAGGGAGCAAAGGGCCTTATGCAGATAACCTCTTCGACGGGAGAATGGATAGCTGGTATTATCGGTATAAAAGACTTTAGTGAAGATATGTTGTTTGATGCGGGGACCAACATTAAGCTCGGAAGTTGGTATATCAAGTATTTGACGGGTTATTACAGCGGAGACTTTGAGTTGATTTTTGCTGCCTATAACGGAGGAAGCGGTAACGTTGACAAGTGGCTGAAGGACAGGAATATAAGCAGCAATGGCATAACTCTTGATATAATCCCTTTTCCGGAAACGGAGAAATTCCTTGTTAAGCTGAAAAAGAACTATAATGTTTATAAACGGATTTACCGATGGGAAGCTGTAAACGACAGTGAATGATTGGTGTAATAAAGGATGGGGAACACATGATGAAAAATAAAAAAATTTTATTGGCATTAATATTGCTCTTGTCATTTGTGATGATGTCCTGTACTAAGGCAATTGAGCAGGACAAAGCAGACATTGTCATAGAAAACGAAAAACCTGTGGAAGGCGGGGCAATAAACATAGGTTCGGTAGAGCCAGGTTCATTAAATCCTCTGCTTAACAACAGCAAGTCATATAGCGAGATTTCCGGACTGATTTTTCAAAGTCTTGTAGAATATGATAAGAATCTGAGAATAACTCCTGTTCTTGCACAGAGCTGGGGCTTTGACAATGGTTCTTCCAAACTTGTAGTAAAGCTGAAGAACAATGTGTTGTGGAGCGACGGAGAAAGCTTTACCGCCGGAGATGTGAAATTTTCCCTGGATACGATTAAAGCATCTAAGGATTCTATATATAAGAACAATATAGAGCATATATATTCTTACAAGGTTAAAGATAATGAAACCATTGAAATAGTCTTTGACCAGCCTTTTGCAGCAGCCATTGATATGCTGAGTTTTCCAATAATACCCCAGCATATTTATAAAAGTAATTTGGATGCGGTGCCGGTAGGTACGGGAATATTTAAAGTGTCAGAATACAACAAGTTCAAATCAATGGAGCTGATATATAATGATAAATGGAATGGGGAAGGAAAGCCATACATTGAAAAAATCAAAGTCACATTTATAAATGATATTGAAGCATTTTCCACAGCCTTTCAGTTCAAAGAACTGGATTTATTAAATACAACCTCATACGACTGGGAAAAGTACAGTGAAAAGAAAGATGTAAACGCTTATAAATATTCAACCATGTATTATGATTTTATCGGACTGAATTATAATAACCCTGTTTTTCAGGATAAAGCGGTTAGAAAGGCAATGATCCAGGGGATAAACAGGAGATTGATTCTAAGCAAATATTTGCTTGGAAATGCAGTAGTAACGGATGTGCCGATAAATCCGATTTCCTGGCTGAATGACGGGGAAAACTTAATGTATGGCTACAGCAGGTCCGAAGCAGAGAATCTGCTGAAAACAGCCGGCTTCGCAGATTCAAATAATGATGGGGTATTAGACAGGGAAGTCGGCGGAATTAAGCAGGAGCTTAAGTTTACCCTTTTGACGAATAATGAGAATGACTTCAGAAAGAAAGCTGCAGAGGATATAAAGAAGAATCTGGAAGAAATAGGTTTTGGTATTGAAATTAAGCTTGTTGCCTTTGCTGATCTAAAAGCGGCGATAGACAGCAAGGCCTTTGATGCCGTGCTTACGGGCTACAATCTTTCAAATACGCAGGATTTGTCCTTTGCATTTCACAGCACGCAGATAGAAAACGGCAACAATTTTATGTCCTACTCAAACACCGATATGGATAACCTTTTATACCAGGCATATACCGCACCGGATGATAACCGGAGAAAAGAAGTGTATAAAAGGCTGCAGCAAAGTTTCAGAGAAGAAATACCGTGTATCAGCCTGTTTTTCAGAGATGCAGCATTGGTTGTAAGAAGCAAGATACAAGGGGAAATAAAACCTGATGCAGCGAATCCATACAGAAGCATATATCAGTGGTTTGTGCCGGAAAGCAAGAGATAAGAAGGGTTTCACCATGGTTAAACTTGACTTTGCTGACATTTAGAATTGTATTGACACAAGGGCGGTTAGGTTATATAATATTCAATGTGACAAGCGGATGTGGCGGAACTGGCAGACGCGCACGTTTGAGGGGCGTGTGGGCAACCGTATGGGTTCAATTCCCATCATCCGCACCATAATGTATATATAACTTCAGAGCTTAATGCTTTGAAGTTTTTTATTTTTTGAACTATATGCAGATTCGGTTTTTAACGATTTGGAAAGCAGTAAAATATTGCCATATATATGAAACGACATTAGGAGGGAATGGGAACCTTTTGGCGAATAATATATATATGTCATGCCATTTGAGTTCAATGTCATTTGTTTGGCACGAAACATACAGCATATACTATTTTTGGGGGAGAGGGTTAACTTGAAAAAGCTTATAAGCATTATAATTATTTTTGCTGTATTTTTAGCAGTATTGACATTTGGCGGGTTTACGGCAAATGCCGGGGCTCCATATAAGGAAGCCAGTTCCTGGGCGGTAACGGAGCTTGATAAAGCAGCGGGATATGGTTTTATTACAGACAAGATTATGAATAAGATGAATACATCAATTACCAGAGAAGAATTCGCAGAAATAGCGGTTAAGCTTTATGAAAGGTATACCGGAAAGACGGCTTCCTTTTCTGATATGAGAGCCTTTATCGACACTAAGAATCCGGAGGTATTTAAAGCTTATGATTTGAAGATTGTAAACGGGACAGACGCAAAGAAGAAGCTTTTTTCACCGGATCAGCCGGCTAATCGTGAGCAGGTGGCCGCAATGATGTTCAGAACAGTAAAAGCAATTGTGCCGGACGCTGATTTTTCTGCAGGGACGGCAAGTGGATTTACTGATAAAAAGGATGTATCCGACTGGGCTCTCGAGTCTGTCGGTTTTATGATAAAAAACGGGTTGCTAAAGGGAGAAGGGGGAAAGATTAATCCTAAGGGAACCTGTACAGGAGAAATGGCGGTACTCTTTGCAGTCAGGATATACGAAAAATATTCCTCCGGCAGCAGCGATAAGGGAAGCAGTCCTGAAGGCGATAATTCATATGATTGGGATCAAATAGTTATTAATGATACTGAGATATTCAGAGACAATTATTTCATTAAGGAAAAGAATGCCTTCTATTATATTTTTATTGAAGCTGAAAGGTTTAAGTATGCTTTTAAGCTCCCCTTTGCAGGAAGCTACACCTATCCGGAAGTGGATATAACGGGCAGTAATATCAGAATAAGCTGGAGCAACGGAGAAAAGACCGTTTTGAGGGTGGATTTGCAGAAGGGAAATACCGAGGCTCTGGTCAGCGGTGCGAAGATTGATGCCGGCATGGCTCCATATGAAGAAAGTGGGGAAATGTATATTCCCATTAATCTTTTTATTTCTGCAATGGAAATGGACGTAGAAACAACCAGCAGCGGAGACATATTATATATACAATACAAGAATGCTTTTCCCGGGGATATCCTGGCGGGAACATGGTCAGATACAAATATTGATTTGTTTGACGACTTGAAGGATGTAACATCAGGGTCAACTATATTGCCGCCTTATGCAACAGCATACAGGTTCAATGACAACGGAACTTATGAACTGAGAATGGTCAGTTCAGGCAGCAATAATGAAAAGTTTATTGCACAGAGGGGTAAATACAGAATCATGGGAAACACCATTAT
>ERZ795049.5373-NODE-5373-length-11891-cov-4.642954_pt1 | contig 11891 bp, 13 predicted proteins | sample MGYA00375133_ERZ795049 | MGnify/ENA primary metagenome ERZ795049 (study PRJEB30178, sample SAMN05720147) | activated sludge metagenome | isolation source: anaerobic digester from wastewater treatment plant | place: Japan | collected 2015-04-20 ...
ACAATTTTTATAACTTAATATAACTATTAAATAAATAAATAAAGAAAATATTATTTTAAAATAATATAAAATAATATTATTTATTATTACTCTTTCTATAATCAAAAAAACCATTATTTATGGTTTTTTATCTTCTTACTTTTGATTAGTTGGTGGTTTTGAATTTATATTTTTTCTATCCAATGTTTATCTACTTCTACTTCTAATTCTAGAAAAATTTTTTTGTTTATTGAAGTTTCTAGTTCTTTTCTTGCCATTTGACCTATTTCTTTTATTTTTTGTCCGCGGTGTCCAATAATAATTTTTTTGTAACGTTCAGCATCAGTTAAAATTTTGGCGGAAATAACCATAATTTCTGGCTTGTCTTCAATTTTTTCTACTTCTACAGTGATAGAATAAGGAACTTCTTTATCAAAAATAGAAAAAACTTTTTCACGAATTATTTCTGCAATCCAAAAATAGTTATCAATATTAGTTAATTGATTTTCAGGGTACATAGCTTCACCTTCAGGTAACATTTCCATTACTTTATCACGAAGTGGTTGCACATGAGTATTACGGAGAGCTGATAAAAAAAAGGTAGCATCAAATTCTGTTGCCATTTTTTCATACTCTTCTTGATATTTTCTTTCTTTTTTTGGTAAATCAGATTTATTGATGACTAAAATTTTTGGAGTAGAAATATGTCTGATCATACCAAAAGTAGCGCGTTCCTCATCACCAATTTCTCTGGTTGGATCAACTACATAAATAAGCAGATCAAGATCTGATTCAATAGTTTCTTTTACTTTGTTGGTAAGTTTAGCAGTTAGAGGATTTTTACGATCTTTAAAAATACCAGGAGTATCAACAAATATTGCCTGTCCTTCTGGAGTATTCATAACACCTTGAATAATATTTCTGGTCATCTGAGCACGAAAAGAAGTGGCAGCAATTTTAGTACCAACTAGAGTATTAAGAAGAGTAGATTTTCCTACATTTGATCTTCCGATAAGAGCAATAAAACCTGATTTCATAAAAATTATTAAAATTATTTTATAAAGATTAAACAAAGTGTATCAGTTTCTTGCTAAAAAATCAAATTTTTGTTATTATACATAAGTATGAAAGTTTTATTATTACAAGATATCAAAGGTACTGGAAACAAAGGACAAATATTAGAAGTATCAGATGGATATGCTCGTAATTTTTTATTACCAAAAAAATTAGCTAAAATTGCTTCCAAAGAATTGATCAATCAATTAAAACAAAGTGAAGAAAGAGAAAATAAATTGATGGAACAAGAATTAAAAGCTAATCAAAAAAAAGCTTCTCAAATTGATGGTGAAGAAATAGAAATAAAAGTTAAAGCTAGTGCTACAGGTACTTTGTATTCTGCTATTGGATCAGCAAAAATTGTTGAAGAAATAAAAAAACAAATAAAATCTAATATTAAATCAGAACAAGTAGTTTTAAATAAACCAATTAAAGAAATTGGTGAATATAAAATCAAAATAAAATTTGGTCATGGTTTAGAAGCTGAACTACGAGTTATTGTTTCTCAATAATAGTCCCTCCATCTGCGGAGGGTCTTTTAATTTTATTTAATATGGTAAAAAAAGTAGGTTTTGATACAGATAAATATTTATCAATACAAAAAAAGCATATTCAAGAAAGATTAAAAAGATTTGATAAATTATATTTAGAATTTGGAGGGAAACTTTCTTATGATTTACATGCTTCACGAGTTTTACCGGGTTATCGTCCAACTGCTAAAATTGAATTATTACAACAACTTAACAATGTTGAAATTATTTATTGTGTTAGTGCCAAAGATATTGAAAAAGGTAGAATTAGAGCTGATTTTGGTTTAACTTATGATAATCAAACTTTGAAAGATATTGTAGATATTAGAAGTTTTGGTTTAGAAGTTAATTCAGTAGTGATTACTTTTTATCAAGGACAAAAGAATGTTGAAATTTTTAAAAGAAAATTGGAAAATTTAGGAGTTAAAGTTTATTTACATAAACCAATTGCTGGTTATCCTTTGGATATTCCCAAAGTATTAGAAGGTTATTTAGAACAGCCATATATTGAAACGAAAAATAAAATTATTATTGTTACTGGTACAGGACCAAATTCTGGAAAAATGGCTACTTGTTTGACTCAAATTTATCAAGAAAGAAAACAAAAAATAAAATCTGCTTTTGCTAAGTTTGAGACTTTTCCTATTTGGAATCTTGAGCTTGAACATCCAATAAATATTGCCTATGAAGCAGCCACAGCAGATTTATTAGATATGGTTATGATAGATCCTTTTCATCAAAAAGCTTATAATATTACTTCTGTAAATTATAATCGTGATATTGAGAATTTTGATATTTTAATCAGTCTTATGAAAGAAGTTACTGGTGAGAATAAACCATTTGGTTATCGTTCTCCAACAGATATGGGTGTTAATATGGTTGCTTCTGGAATTATTGATGATGAAGTTTGTCGTGAAGCTGCTAAACAAGAAATAATTCGTCGTTATTTTAGATATCATAAAGAAAAAATAGAAGGTATTGAAACTAAAACTACTTTAAATAGAATAATTGAAATAATGAAAAAAGTTGGTTTACAAGAAAATGATCGAGCAGTAGTAGAACCAGCTCGTCAGGCAGCAATAGATGCTGAAAATAAAGGTAAAGGTAATAAAGGTATTTTTTGTGGGGTAGCAATTGAATTACCAAATGGAAAAATTATAACAGGTAAAAATTCTTCACTTTTACATGCTGAATCAGCTGCTATTTTAAATGCTATCAAAGTATTAGCAGGAGTTTCTGATGAAGTAAAATTATTACCAGCTTTTGTAATTCAAGATATTAATAATTTAAAAACAAAAATTTTAGGTGAAAAAACAGAAAGTCTAAATGTAGAAGAAACTTTGATTGCTTTGTCAGTTAGCGCTTCTACCAATGAAATTACTAAAAAATGTTTAAACAAATTAAAAAATTTGCGTAATTGTGAAATTCACACAACTCATATTTTATCTGCAGGAGATCAAAATGGTTTAAGAAAATTAGGATTAAATGTAACTACTGATGCTAAATTAACAATTAAATATTTTTAATTTTTTCTAAAATATTTTAGAAAATTAAAAATCACCAATGAAGGTGATTTTTTGTTTATTTATATTTTTCTCTTTTTTCAGCGCGTTTTTCTTTTAGACTTTTAGTTGATTTTTTCTTGTTTTCTTTTTTTTGAACTCTATCTTTTCCCATATAGAAATAATTAAAAATTATAAATTTATTATTTTATTTCATAACGCCATTCAATTTTACTATCTCCCGGGATAGTAGTAGATAAATCAGTTTTTTGATCATTAACATAGAGATTCCATTGTTTACTGGCAGTAGTAATTACGCCATCCAGTTTAGTTATTTTATTATTATTTTTTTCGTATTGTATTTGAGCTTTGTCTAGTAGATCAATTGGCAGGAGTTCTCGTTCTTTGCTTTCATATTGAAAAGAGTTTGTATTAACAATAGATTTTATAATTTCTATTTTATAAATTCTTTTTTTGGAAAATAAACCGGGATTATCACTAGAATATACTGTACAGCCAGTTAAAAATATTAGTGATAATAAGGGAATTAGAAATAGATTTTTTTTCATATTTTTTAATTATTTATTCAAATTTTGTAGTTTTTATTATAGCAGATTCTCAATAATTTTTCAAAGTAAATAAATAGAGAGTTATTTATTTTTTTAGACTTTAATTTATAATTATTTTTTCATAAACTTTTTCAAAATATTCAATTGAAAATAAGTTTTTATTAAAAATTATTTTTTCTTTTATTCCACTTATTATCTGATTAAGATGAAAATATAAATAATAATTTTTATCATTTTTATAAAAAATAAATTGTTCTAATTTTCCACAAGGAAATGATTTTATATTTTTATTGTCTTGTATTTATTAAAATAATGTATTATTATGGAATTTATTATAGCAATGACAAAATTATAAAGCAAATTATGAGTTGGATTCAAAATAAAAAACCAATTATTGCTTTGGCACCAATGGCTGATATGACTGATAGTCCGTTTTGTCGTATATGTCGTGAAGTAGCAGGAAAGAATTTTGTTATTTTTCGTGAAATGATTAGTGCTGAAGCTATTATTAGAGGAAATGAGAAAACTTTGAAAATGTGTGAGTTTGAGGAAATTGAAAGACCGATTGTAATTCAAATATTTGGAAGTGATCCAAATAAAATGGTTCAAGCAGCAAAAATTATTGTTGAAAAATATCATCCTGATGGAATAGATATTAATATGGGTTGTCCGGTACCAAAAATTACGAAAAAAAACTTAGCCGGAGCTTCTCTTATGCAAGATCATGAAAGAGCTGTAAATATAGTAAAAGTCCTTAAAAACGCAAATTTAGGAATTCCTATAAGTGTAAAAACTAGGTTGGGGTGGAGAAGTGATGAGGAAATTTTAGAATTTGCTCCTAAATTAGAAAGAGCAGGAGCAGATTTAATTTCTATTCATGGACGAACTAAAATTCAAGGATATTCTGGAAAAGCTAATTGGGAAAAAATTAGAAAAGTAAAAAAACTTTTAAAAATTCCTTTAATTGCTAATGGTGATATTAATTCTAAGGAAGATATTGAAAAATGTTTGAAAATTACTCAAGCTGAAGGCATAATGATTGGACGAGGTGCTTTGGGTAATCCTTGGATATTTTTAAATAATAAAGAATTACAAACAAAACATAATATTAATGAAATAAAAAAAGTTGTTTTGAATCATGCGCAATTGCATTTAGAACATTATGGTGAACAATTTGGTTTGAAAACTTTTCGAAAACATTTATTATTATATTTCAAAGGTCTTTCAGGAATAAAAGATTTAAAAAAAGAATTAGTAAAAGTAAATACTAAGGAAGATTTAAAAAATGTTTTACAAAAAATCCGCTAATTAGCGGATTTTAATTTACTTAATTTTACAGTATTAGCTAATAATTCAACCACTGTAATTGGTCCTACACCACCCGGTACAGGAGTTATGTATTTAGCTTTTTTAACAACATTTTCAAAATCTACATCGCCAACAGTTTTTTTATTTCGCATAGTAATTCCAGCATCAATGATTATTGTTCCTTGTTTTACCATATCAGCAGTCAAAATATTTTTTTTACCAACAGCGGTGATAATAATATCTGCATTCAAACATTTTTGTTTAATATTTTTAGTTTGACTATTACAACCAATAACAGTTGTTCCACGATTGAGTAACATGGCAGCTAAAGGTTTACCAACTAAAACACCTGTACCAATAATAACAATATTTTTTCCTTTTAAATTTATTTTTAAATTTTCTAAAATAGTAATTACTGCTAGTGGTGTGGGAGGTTCAACAAAAGGTTTTTCCATTAACAGTTTACCTTGGTTGATATCTGTTAAACAATCAACATCAATTTTAGGATCAATTGCATTTAAAACTTTTGAAGCATAAAGGTGTTGTGGTAAAGGAAGTTGTACTATTAAACCATTTGGCTTAAATTTAGATTGAATATTTTTTATTTCTGAAATTAATTTTTCTTGTTTAATATCTTTTTGAAAATTATAAAGAACAAAATTTATTCCGATTCTTTTGGCTGCTTCTTTTTTTCTGTTTACATAGATTTGAGAAGGGGAGTCATCTCCAACCAAAACTATGGCCAATTTTGGTTTGGTTTTCATGTTAGAAATTTCTTTTTTTAATTTGGTTTCTATTTTTCTAGCAATTTTTTTACCATCAATAATATTGTTCATAGTAAAAATATTTTAACAAAGATTAAAAAACAATTTTGGAATTATGATATTCGCCTTCATATCTTCAGAAAAATTGTGGTGGGATTAGACTATGGATATCATTTTAGATTTCACTTCGTATTTAAGGGCTCCCGAATTAAAACTCTCGTAAACCCCGTAGGAGAGCAAGCTTCCAACGGGACATGCTTTTGAAATCATTTTACCGAATCTAATACACAAATTCAAGAAATGAAATCTCTGATGCGTTTTATCACAATTTTCTGGGGCAAAGGAGGTGTGGTGACGGTTTCGTTCGTGCGGAGGAGGGTTTAGAGAGGAATCCGCGCGGACTTCGGCTTTCCTTTTTGAAAAAATCGGCGGTTACTATAATGACTGCCGTAATTCCGATACTTTTATTTTAGTTTCTTTCGGTACATTCTCAAAATTTGTTTTGATATCTTCGGTAAACCAATCGCGAATTTCTAGCGGATATAAAAGTAATTGTGGCAGACCTTTTATTTCATACCAAACAGGGTCATAAAAATTTGCATTACTCTCTTTCATATCTTGCGCTTCGTTACCATCGCCAAGTTTTGGCTCGCCGGAAATATAACGGCAAAGATAGAAAAATTGTTCGGTGTTGTCGTCGTAAATATGATGATAAAGCAATTTTTCTATCTTTACTTCAAGAGATGTTTCCTCTTGGACTTCGCGCAAAACTGCTTGCTCAATAGTTTCACCATTTTCCACGCCACCGCCAGGAAAAACATGGTACTCCTTGCCATAGCTTATACGGTGAATAAGTAAAACTTTATCGTTGTTGACGACTATGGCGACGGCTCGGATTCTTTTGGGTTTAGTTGTTTTCATAGTTTTGATAAATTTTGGAAGCAAATTTTTTCAAATCTTCGAGGCTAGTCATTAGTTCATTACCAGAAGAAATCCAGCCCTCGTATTTTTCAAATCAAAATTCTTTTCCGTTTAAAACTTGCTTCTAAACATCTTTCTTCAAATTTTTTGTGCCGTGTATCGGTACAAGTTTTATATGAGCATGGTCTATGCTCGTTTCTTTTATAATTAACTCAACATGGTTAATATCCTTAAAATAATAGTTTTTAAGAATTTTGGCAATTTTTTTGGTATCTTTTATAAACTATTTAATAAGTTTAATGTGATTTTGAGGAATATCTTGTGGTATAAGAATTTCTGGGTCTTTTATTTCCTTTGGTAAAATATCCGGAGCATCCTTAAGTAAACAGTACATCATAGTGTTTACATCATCTCCATCTTTAAATTGTTCAGGGTTTTGAATATCATTACCATTTTCCGCGTATTCGGGTTTTTTATACCAAGCTAGAAAATCTTTTAATGTAATCAAATTATCCCAATATTTTTTACCATTTCTTTCAATAGCTTTTTGTTCAGTAAACCATTGCATATCTTCCATTATTAAAGTTATGTAATGTAAATCTCCCACATAACATTGTTCAGGATCAACTTTCATTTCAATAACTTCACCAGGATATTCACTTTTTAAATATTCAGGATCAGTCATTTTCCTAATATATTCCTCTGCCGTAGCAGTACCTAGTTTTTTTAAAAAATCAGGACTATATTTTTGGTAATGTTGAAATGTGTTTCTTAAATTATATTCATCACGTTTAATAAATCTTTGGTCAGCTCCTAATAGTCCATGACCATGTTCTAGGAATGGATAAGCAAAGATATTGTTACGACTAACCCCTTTTACTTTAAGTTTTTCAGGTCTTAAGGCATTTATTAATGTATTTCGTCTTTGTATTGTACCATGCTCACCAATATTTTTTGTTTCTGTGGCGACCTTCAAACCATCTTGATCAATTGAAGGCAATAACTCAGTTTTTGTCTCGTGAAAAACACTAACAAAATTTGGCGGGGCAATAATTTCCTGTCTTTCTAAAAGACTAACTTTTTTCTTATATTCAAAATTTATTTCTGGAGTTTTCATAAATTATTTAATTAGATTATCAATACTTATTCCTAATCTGTCCGTAATTTTAGAAACTGTTTGTATTGACGGCTTGGTTATGATTTTCGATTCAATTTTGGTTTGGTTTTCATGTTAGAAATTTCTTTTTTTAATTTGGTTTCTATTTTTCTAGCAATTTTTTTACCATCAATAATATTGTTCATAGTAAAAATATTTTAACAAAGATTAAAAAATAATTTTGGAATTATGATATTCGTCTTCATATCCTCAGAAAAATTGTGGTGGGATTAGACGAGTGAACACTTTCATCTTTTAAAAATGAGCTCATATCGTTAAACTTGGCTCCGAGACATGGATTCGAACCATGATATTCGCCTCCAGAGGGCGAAGTCCTACCATTAGACGATCTCGGAATTAGTTTATATTTTTGTAAAAAGTTAATGTTAAGATATTATTTCGCCACCAAAACTGGAAGCTAAATTTTGAATATCGTTTTTATCTTGATTTATTTCTTTTTCTTGAACAACTGCTTCTATACGAATTTTATGTCCGAGAATATCTGACATAATATTTTCTAGATTTCTTTGACAAATTTTATCATTCAATTTATTAGCATGAAAAGAGTATTGTACACCAATTTTTAATAAATTATTTTCTAAATTTAAAATTTCAGACATTTTGAGAATAAAAATAAGAGAAGGATGTTCTTTTTCTACTTGAGAAATAAAATTGGTCCATTTTTTTTCTATATCAATTAAAGAAAATTCAATTGGTTTGTTAACAATATTTTTTACTTTTTCGGTAAAAGAAGTTTTTTTATTTTCTTTTGTTAAAGAAGCCTTATTGTTTGTTGATTCTTTATTTTCTTTAGTGATTGGTTCTTTTTTAGTTACTTCTTTTTTTTCGTTGTTAGATTTATTTGGAGTAGTAAAATTATCATCATCTTGGTTATTTTCTTTTTTTTCACACCATTCTAAAAGTACTAATTGCAAAGGCAGTTCAGGAATAGGGGAAAGACGGATTTGTTGACTGCGTTTCATTATTAAATCAATTAAAATAATTAAATCTGTATAACTAATTTGTTGATTAATTTTATCAATTTCTTTTTTTACTTTGTCATTAACATCAAGAATAAAAGCAGCTTGAGGATCAGCTTTATTTATCATCATTGTGTGTAATAATTCTAATAAATCAATATTAAATTGATTAAAATTAATTCCATCATCTACTAAACTTTTTATTAAATTCATTCCATTTTCAATATCTTTGTTTATCAAAGAAGAAACAAAAGTAAAGGTTTTTTCAATATTAGTGTTAGGAAGCACAAGACTGGCTGTTTCAGAATCTATATTTTTTTCACCAGTAGCCATAAGTTGGTCAAGCAAGCTAATCGCATCGCGAGCGCAACCATCACTTTTGTTAATAATTCTTTCTAATACTTCTTTGGTGATTTTAATTTTTTCTGCTTTGGCAATATTTTCTAAATGCTTATTCATAGTTTCATGCGGAATCTTTTTGAAAGCAAATCGTTGACAGCGGGAAATAATAGTAGCTGGAAGTTTATGAAGTTCAGTAGTAGCTAGAATAAAAATAATATGTTCTGGTGGTTCTTCTAAAGTTTTTAGTAAAGCATTAAAAGCGCTGGTAGATAACATGTGGACTTCATCAATAATAAATACTTTGTATTTAGATTTAGTAGGTTTGAATTGTACATTGTCAATAATATTTTCTTTGACATTATCTACTCCAGTATGAGAAGCTGCGTCAATTTCAATCACATCAATAGCTCGAGAATGAGTAATTTCTTGACAAGAAGAACATTGATTGCAAGGATCAAAATTTTTATCTTGACGATTTTCACAATTTACTGCTTTGGCGATAACTCTAGCTAAAGTTGTTTTTCCTACACCTCTGGGACCAGAAAAAAGATAAGCATGATTTATCTTATTATGAATAATTTGATTGGAAATAGTTTTGACAATATGTTCTTGACCAATAATAGAAGAAAAATCTTGAGGTCGATATTTTAAATATAGAGCCATAATAATTGTTTTTTTCTAAAAAAGTTATTTAAACTATCAATATTATATAATAATTATTCTTGACAGTAAAGATGGCTTGTGTAGATGAGATATACACAATTTGAGATTTTCTATTGCCAGAAGTATCAGTTTATGCTATAATGTTACTGTTAATTTAAATTTTAGTCATTTAATTAAAAAATTATGCCAAGAAAAATCAATCCAGCTTTGATGAAACCTATGACAGTTTCTTCTGAGCTAGAAGCCGTTGTCGGCAAAGGACCAATGCCTCGTGCACAAGTAGTAAAAAAACTTTGGGAATATATTAAGAAAAATAATTTGCAAAATCCAGAAAATAAGAGAAATATTTTTGCAGATGATAAATTATTACCAATTTTCGGTAAGAAAGAAGTAAATATGTTTGAAATGACTAAATTAGTTTCCAAACATTTATCATAAATAGATAAGAAAAATCCCTCCGCTATTATAGCGGAGGGATTTTGTTTTTATTATATTAAAAATTTTAATATTCCATTTCAAAAATTCCTAAGATATTAGCAATTTTACCAAAAAAATAAATTTTTCTATTTTTGATATTATTTCCAATACTATAAATTTCAATATTTTTTAGAAGTTCATGATTGGTGAAATATCGAGAATTGAAACCAACTAGACGATTGTTATATAAAATTAAAGTAGTGTCATTATTTTCTGTAGATAAAATATTTTTGATAACTTCACTAGTGCGAGTATATAGTTCATATTCACCATTTTCTTTTAGAGACCACATTTCCCAAGGTGTCCAAGCAAACCAACCATTATTATCAGAATAAGGTATGAGATTATCAATATTTATTTCATAATTAATAATAACATGGGAATCTTTCAAAGTACCAGCAAGCACTTTTTCTTCTTTTTTCATTAAGATAAATTTATTTTTTAAATAAATTATTTTTTGAATATTTGGTTCAGATAAATGAAAAAAATCAAGATTATTTTTTATTAATTTTTTGTTTTCTAAAATCCAAATATTTTCTTGATTATCTACATACCAGACAGAGGAAGTAGTTGTTGCTAAATTATTTTTGTTTTTATTACTTAATTTTATTATTTTATTATTTTGATTTACAAATAAAATTCCTGAATGTTGATTGTTAGACCATTGGTAAGAATTTATATCTTTATTAAAAGAATAATTTTCTGATAATTCTGGATTATTTGGATTAAAAATTTCAATATTTATTTTATTTTTTTTAATAGTTTTTATCATGGCAAAATCACTATATTGAGACCAATTAACTTCTAGATTGTCAGTCATGACTTCTTCACGAATAATTTGATTTATTTTTTTATTGTTAGTGTTATATAAGAATAATTCAAAAATTGAATCTTTTTTTGTGAGAATGATAATATAAACACCATTGCGATTAGGATAAATATTTTGAATGTTTGAGGGATCTATATCTTCTAAAATTTTAATTGGTAAACTTTGTTTAAAAAGTGTGATATCTTTGATATAAGTAGTTTTTTTACTTTCTATATTTACATCTTTGATCCAATCATGATAACCTTCTTTTTGAATTTTTACATTATAAATACCAGGAGCACGATTATTTAATTTAATAGGAATAGTTTGGTTTATTTTTATATTATTTAAATAAATACTTGAATCTTTGGGTTTGATATCAATGTTGATTACTCCAGTTTGTTTAATTTCCCGTTTTTTCCAATCATAACGATAACCAACAGTATAAGAAATAACAATTGGTGAAATAACAAAAAAAGAAAAAATAAAGAATGACATTATAATTATGCGTACTCGGCGATTTAAATTTGTTTTAGGATAATCCATAAAAAATTCAACTTGATTATGTTTGTTTTTTGCTATACAATAATACTACTGTAAATTATCTATAAAATCAACTTTTATGGGGAAATATATTATTCAGGGAGGAAAAACTTTGTCAGGAGTCTTGCCAGTTAGTGGAGCTAAAAATGCTACTTTACCAATTTTAGCTTGTACTTTAATTGCTGAAGGAACATATTTTTTAAATAATGTTCCAGCTTTAAAAGATGTGGAAGTTATGATTAAATTGTTGGAACATTTTGGTTTAAAAATTGAAAAAATTGCTCAAAATTCTT
>ERZ795049.5419-NODE-5419-length-11814-cov-9.042606_pt1 | contig 11814 bp, 2 predicted proteins | sample MGYA00375133_ERZ795049 | MGnify/ENA primary metagenome ERZ795049 (study PRJEB30178, sample SAMN05720147) | activated sludge metagenome | isolation source: anaerobic digester from wastewater treatment plant | place: Japan | collected 2015-04-20 ...
TGTCCGTCACCCACGAAGTAGAACCGAGGTGGTCAGGGTGGTAGAAGTAACGGAGTCTTTCGGGGGTATTTAAACTCTTTAACGAACGCAAACTCTTTGGTGGAACAGGACCAGGACCAGGAACACTAGGATTATCCGAACAAATCGCATATACATATTTTGCTTGTTTTCTTTTCTTACCCGCAAGAGTTGCCGCGTTTACCAATGATCTTGAGAGCCATCCACCTGGAAAGCCCCCCCTATTTTACTACATATTCGGTCACTACCCGCATAATAATGTTTAGTATAGCTTCCGGGAGACATTACCACACAATATGGAGATACATACAAAGTAGTTCTCGTATGAGTATTGTTTGTGGTTGTAATTCCATTTACAGTAACACTTGCTACGGAAATTGAGAATTTGAATGCACGTTCCCCATTGGCATCGTATAAACACAACACACCGGAACTCGAATTTCTTCCCAGCACCATTCTATTTTCCTCATCCCATATCATATATTCTCCCGTTGTATTTCTTGAAAGAAGATTCCCATTGGCATCCCACGTGAAATCCGTAGCCGTTCCTCCGGTATTTTTCAATGTATTGGGTTGTGATGTATAATAAGAATAAGTATTATTGTAGTTTATGGTTGAGGTCGTCCCATCTATTAATTTTGTTGCTGTTTGTGCCTTCGAAAGGATTCTCCCTCCTGCCGAATAGGTCATCGTTATTGTGTAGGGATGTGGGATCCTTTGATAAATATTGTAATTCGTACTATATGTCAAACGATATAAATTATCATACGTATAACTATTGCTATAACTTCTTCCCATATTGTTTATTTTTCCCGCACTATTACTTACCTGTGTAATATTATTAACATTATCGTAAGTATAATTCAAATTCTGATATAATACACTGCCTGTTTTATATGTCCTTAACCTATTCATCCTCTGCAAATTATCATAATCATATAAACTATAAATCCCATTTCCATAATTTATTCGAGTCTTTTTCTCAAATTTGTCATATTGTATGTTTGTAATATAATTGTGTGTTACTCCGTTTTTAGTTCCATACATGGTTTTTAAATTTCCACCTCTGTCATACGTATAGGTTACTACTTCTCCATCCGGATAGGTCATTGATTTGAGTCGATTCCACGTATCATAACAATATTGCGTCCTAAAAGTGTATCCTCCCGTATCACAATAGAGGACAAAAGTACGAATATTTTCCGTAATTTCGCCAAGCGGACCGTAAGAAAATTTTTGCCAACCGCTACCATCTTCCATAAATTTAATACGTCCCGTACAATTCCCCGTGTCGGAAGGAGTGCCGTATTGGTAATAAACATTATTAATTGTGTTTTCGGGATATATAATCGAAACTAATAAATTATAGGTATAGTTGTACCGAATCTCTTTATTCACATTCGTAAGTAATTGGGTCTTATGACTTATTAAATTCCCGGCAGGGTCGTACCTATACAAATCAGTTCCCGCATCGGGATGGGTACGGCTAAGGCGTTGTCCTAAATTGTCATACGTATAAGAGGTGGTGTGATTATCAGGATTTACCGTTGAGGTCAACTCTCCCAATCTGTTATAAACAAATTTGGTAGTTGCATTAAGCGGAGCCGAAACAGTTGTCTGTAAGCCACGTACATCTTTATAGACGGTTACGCTATTGTTTAAAGGGTCGGTGGTTGCGGTTTTAAATCGTTTTTTACCGTAGGCATCATGCCCAAAGCCGTAAACCATAGTGGTCGTGGCACCATTGGGTAGAGTGACGGAAGTTTCTCTATCCAAAATATCATAAGTCGTAACGGTCGGTGCTATATTGTCAACGCCGGTATTAAATGCGGTTAATGGATAACCCGAAGAGGCTGTCGGTTCCGTAATCGGATAATACCTTGTAATCGCTCGCCCAAACGCATCATAAACCACTTTTCCACTAATAGAACGCAATTCAAAGTGGTTAATTTCCACATCCTTTTTCGTCTGAATCTCTCTACCCAACGCATCGGTAAAGAGCACCGTTGTCATCGTATTGCTCGGATATTGTTGGTCATAATGCTGCGTAATTGCCCATAAAACATGCTCCGTCTCTCCAGGTATCCCTGACAATTCATTCGTAAGCCAATATTGAAAAGACAATGAATAATTTGCATCATAAGGAGATTTGACTTTTTCGAGTCGTCCTCGCCAATCGTAGGTATACGTAATGGTATTTCCGTTAATATCGGTGGTGGAGAGGGGGGAGCCGAATCGGTAATCGTAAGAGGCTGAGGATACATAACCTAACGCATTACTTACCCGCACCGGATAGGTATGAACGCTGGTATCGTATTCATACACATTAACCATCCTTTGGTGTTGATGATTTTCGGGCATCCGTACCGTATCGGTATTGCCGTATAGGTCATAGGTGTAATCATAGACCGAAACTATCGTATCATTGTAAATTCGTAATTGTCGCAATTTGCCGGTTAAGGGGTCTATATCACTTTCTCGGTAACGCAAGGTGTCATGATTATATAGTGTGGCAATAGAAATCGGAACTCCGACTAAATGTCGCTCGGTTGTATCTACATAGTATTCTATTACGGCATAGAGACTATCGGAAGGGTCTGCCAAGTCCCCGTTATTATGGTACGCTATAACATTCCCGAAAGGTCCGTGGTCATATTTTTTACGGGTAATAATTTGTGCCGTAGTTCCTCCTTCATAATATTTTACCCACTCCTCATTCAAAGCAGGATATCCTTCTCCATAGCAAAAGGCTATGCTATCCGGAATTTCAATTCCCGTTTCAATTTCTTTAAGGGCATAATGATACAGTTTTTCAATATATTTATTGCCATTCCCGTTAGCGGTAAGTTCATAGTATTTCAATCCCTTTCGCATATATTCGGTATTATGGTACTTTTCCGTAATAACACGATAGATGGTATGGTTGGTAATATGGCGTTGTTCGGTTTTCACAATTCCAAAACCGAAACTCTCGCGGTCGAAACGGTTATAGCGGGCGCTATCGTAAGTGTAGGTGTAATACATCGTATCAACGCCGTCTCCTTGGTGCCCGTCATAAACTTTTAGGCTACTCATAGTCCATGTCCGTTGCGGACAATTGTAATCATTTTTAGAAAGAGTATAATCCATTGTAAAGCTCCCGTTGGCTATATTGGTAACTTTTTTCAGCAGATTTGTTTTTCCGGTTTGGTTATAATAAACATAAAGTCTTTTCACATCATCAAGCGTCGAATAAACAATATCGGGATAGCCGTCCGCATTCATATCTATAATTTGAGCCGTATCTATGTTGGTTCCCCAGTTGGTAGAAATCTGAGGATTAACGACCACTTTTATAAGCCATGCCGGAACTCCAATAGAAACCATGCCGCCTATAGAACCACTTTTGGCAACGGAAACGGAAAAAGTATGGGGGAGGGGATTTTGATAAGAATGGGTAAAGCTGCTGCCATTATTATAGGTAACAGAAAGAGTGTTACCCACCACAGATACTTTATCCGGAAGACCATCCCCATTGAGGTCTGTCAATAAATTGGAGGTGGTGTTAACACTCTTATTCCCTCCGAAGTTCCCGGCAATACTTGAATTCCCGTAATTGAAACTCAAGCTGAGATTTTGAGACGAAGATGTTGAACTCCGTATAAAATTTAATGGTCGATAGGTTTTTACAATTTCATGAAATCCTACTCCGATATTTAGAAATGCCTCCCCGCTAGAATTTAACTTATCCGGAAGCCCGTCTCCATTAATATCAATATAGGTATATGTACTATGATCATTCCCGTCTGCGTCTCCGATATTTCCATCTCCAATATTGTTTTTACAATTTTTAGCACTGTTTTTCGTCTCTTTTAAATGTCTAATAAAGGATGACCCGAAAGAAATCCCCTCATTATAAAATTTGGATTGATCCATGTAAGGAAACGTTGCAATGTTTCTTCTAAGAATGTCTAAGCCTCCTTGCGGCTTCGTATACTGGATGGTTGATTCTGAAACAACATCGGGATAACGGTCGCCATTCATATCAATAAAATCGGAATATAATTGATTATTCCCCCAATTAAAGCTGATACCAACCCCAAAGGTTAGAGAAAAAGAGTTACTTTGACTTATACTGATTTTATGTACCGCCCTTACTCTTTCCCCTTCATGCAAAACAGGAATGGGAGAGGAGGTTACATCTACTTGATTATTGCTTACCAAAGTATTGCTTATTGTATCAAAAGAGAGATAAGTTATATTTCCATAACCGACCCATTGTTTTTGATAAACATCAGGTTGCATTCTTAAAAAACGTTGCTGTAACGGATCATAAATACTATCCGCCATCATTTGTCCAACGATATCGGTTGTTGTGTCTGTATTCATATAAGAGTTTGTATCCACTTGGGTAAAGGAATCGGGGTAGGAAAGATGAAGAACGGATTCATCGATCCGTCCGTTGTCGGAGGCGTCTTTTTGATAAGTAAATTGTCCCCAGCCACGATATAGAGAACCGAAAATATAGGTCGAATCGGGGAAATGGGTATGAAGCCCTGAGTTCAATAGGTTCTGATTTATTGATATTCCGGCAGCCGTGATTTGTTCTGCAAAAGATAAATCTTCGGTATAATAATCAAGAAAGTAAGTTCTTCCTGCTAAAAAGGTAAACTGAAGGGAATCAGGGAGGAGTACATTATTATTCACCGTAATCTCTTGCTCTAATTCCAGCCCCGCTACATCCGATTTAACCGTTAGCAGTAACGTTCCGGAAACGGAATCATTAAACGTTAACATGGGACGCAAGGTCGCAGGAGTGGAAGATGTAAAAGAGACTGTCCCGGTCGGATTCATAACATTTTCAAATGTCAAAAAATAGGGAGAGGGTTTATATTCAAAAATGGGAGTAGAGGAACCCGGAACCAGAATCGTATCAAATAAATCTATCGGAGGGGTTATCGTTGTTTGAGACAAATAGTATATTCTTGGCAGGCAGCGAAGGGCTTCCCATGCTATATTTCCTACGGAGGAAATCTCAAACCATACACTATCACCTTTAGTAACAGGAACAGAACTCCAAGTAAATAAAGAGTTCGGCACAAGTTGTTTTTTCTCAAAATAGAGAGAGTCCACTAACGTGTCATTTTGATATAGTTTCATGAATACAGGAGCACTTAATGCAGATTTAATTCCCAATCTACATTCTATTTGAATCGTTCCTGTGTAAGGCATGTAAATCTTTTGTTTTTGATGAACTAAAAAATCTTCCGCTGCCTCATATGCATATTGGGACTTCCCATTGGCATCAACATAATGTTCTACCGAAGAACTATCTGTCCCTAACCCTACATATGTTAAACGAGGATTCCAATAAACTTTATCATACAATCTTTTATCCAACGATTCCATTCTAAAATAAAATCTATCTCCGCGTTGAACATGAAAAGTCTCTTCAAGCGGTAAAAATACCGAATCCGGTTGTATCACCTTTTCTTGGATAATTATCCCGTTTTGTTGTACAGAAAGCTTTACACCGTCTAATATTCGCATGCCTTTTCGTATGGAATCCAAGTCGGCGGTTAAATAAGCATTCCCTGAAAGTACAACTCTTCCGTCATAAGGAACGATCCACATCCTGACGGCGTCATGCCCCGGAAAATTATGAGAAAGCCCTTTTGTGATAAGGGTATCACAAGTTATTGCGGAGGAATCGCCTTCTTCAAAATCCTTACCATAATAGCAATTTATTATGGTATCTCCCTCTTGAAAAACCGTAGGATCGACATCCACATCTTGAACGATAAACTCATTGTTTGAACCGCAGCCTCCGCCTAGCCAAATGGTATCTGAATTATAGGTTTCAAAATAACGAATCCCATTGGCGTTTTTACGATTGTAAAAAACTCTTCCTGCTTGTACAATGTCAGGAAAACCATCCCCATCCACGTCACTAAAGTAGGAGAACGTTGAGGAGTGTGTCTTCCCTCGACTATAGGCTATGCTGCCTGGAAGCCCGCCCGGTAACGGATTCAACTCTAATCCCCAATTAAAACTTGTATTTCCCTCTTCCAAAAAACTTTCCACTCCTTCCAATAAAAACGGTTGAGAAAATGAATGTACTCCACCGGAATTTATCTGCTTACGATAATAAAGGCTTCCTTGATACTTAAAAACATAATCAGGAAAACCATCCCCATCTATATCTATTAAAGTTCCCAACCCATCACTCCTCCCAAAAGAATAGCTGAAATTTCCTCCACCGGAAATGGATTTTTCCGATAAATTATTATCGTTCATACCTATTGTTAAAGCACCACCGATATTCCCTCCCGTAGATGTATTTCCACCGGTGAGAGGAACTGGAATCGGAAAAATCGGTGCAAGAAGTCCGGACGAATAATAATCGGGATATTGAGTATAAGAAATTACCTCCACTGGAGAAAATAGAGTCTCCGGTTCGTTAAAATACTCGAAAGTATGTGTATAGAGATTAAATTTCCCACTATTATTACAAAAAAACATTTCATCACCCGTATAATTTTCGATGGCTTCACGAGGCTTCTCAGATAAATGCTTTAAACGTGCTTTTCCATAAGCCCCTACTTCATAACAAAAATTATATCCCCTGAAAATGGTATCTTGATAAAAAATATTAACCTCCGTCAACAATTGATCATTTACCTCCAAAAAACCCAACCGACCATTGGTTGTAACATCGCTAAAACCTAAAAAATCTCTATTATATCTTATAAACTCTATTCGATATGCCCCCTCCGTAGTATCATGTCCGGTATAAGTGATTTCGCGAATATAAAAATATTTATTGTTAGCGTGTAAATTTGAAACGTCATAACGATAATATACAAAATTATCAAATCCGTCTCGCATCTCGGTTAATCCCCATTTGGCAATATTGCCATTCTTATCGCACAGAACTGCCGATACGTCTAAAGAATCTATCCCGAGTTTTTTACCATAGTAATAACGCATCCCCGTTTTATCTATCACTTCCCACCAATAGTTTTTAGGAGAGGTGCCATGACGAATAATCTTTTGAAAAGCCCCTTCCGTACGAGGATAGTAGCGTACCGCTCCGCTTGTGTCGCGAGCCACCCACGCCGCTCGGTGAGGGAGCGGATTATACCGTCCGGTCAATGGATCTTTTGTCGCCAATTGCTCTCCATTCATCAGATAAATCTCACTCTCCTTGTCGCTCCTGTATTGTGGAACACCCCAGCGAGTATCAATGGTAATGGACGGGATGGAGATATCCCACCCTAATCCCATCCAACCATTGCCTCCATCGCTACTATAGGAAAGTGTTAAAGCCGGATTCATACCCTGACGTCCGGAAGGAATATCAAGCTGATAAGATAGATTGGCTGTCCCTTTATTATTGGGTGACGGGGGGGAAATTAAATTTAATGATGCCAACGGATTAGCCACTTTTATATCATTCATCGTTGTCGGTGTATAGGCTTGTGTTTCAGGCATCTCGGGAGTCTTTAAAATCGCATTTATAAAATCTGTAAAATGATTTACGCGAGAAATAATCAACTTATTGTCCATATCAATGGAATCCCGTTCTATCTCCTGCCATTGCCTGTGTTGTTCATTATAATAATATGTATGAATATCTTCCACACTGAACCCAACCGGCAAAAGAGTGGTGTCATACGGCAAAATAATCCGTATATCACCATTAAATAAGAGACCGTGAGGTAACATCCTGTAGGCAGCATAATCTCCCGTTACATTAACCATGCCCATCTCCAACGGGGGCAACTCCTCCGACATTAATCCGCTGATAGTCAATTCTATATCCTCTTTCAACATACCGGGCTCTCCGATAAGCCTTGCCGAACCAAGACAATAGTCAAAAGCCGAACTCTGATAGGCGGGGGGAGTTGTCGCCGAAGAACGCTCGGAAGAAAAGTCCAACAGTTGCTCGGAAGAAAGCATGAATGAATCTCCCGGAACAAGTCGGGTTGTTTCCGTATTCCCCCAATAATCTTCCCCGCTACTGTAGAAACTACCCGAAAACCCTTCATAGTCGGAAGATGTCCTTATATCAAAAGTTAAAAAACCGATTAAGAATACTAAAAATGCGATAATTAAATTTAAATAATATGTTGTTTTCATCTCTTTCTATTTTTAGGGTTATTGAACAATCATTTTAATTCCTTTATGCTCATAATCACTTATAATATCCAACAGATAGTGACCTTGCATATTTAAGGAGGAAGAAAAAATGTAGTGAGATTGTCCTTCCCCATACCATTTCTTTACTTCTTTACCCTCACTATTATAAAAGGTGATTTTAACATCGGTTACTCCGGTGTATTGTAGTTGAAGTGTGAAATTTCCCGAAGTGGGATTCGGATAGAGAAAATAGAAGTTCCCTTGAGAGTCGGAATATGCCGATTCGATGATAGCTCTGTTTTTCATCGACATCTCAGAATATTTATACTCATAGGGCGAAGAGTTTACCGCTTCACTTATGAAGTGTAAGTCCGGATTTGAAACATGCCCCAACGTTTGAGGGGGAATTGAAGTAAGACGAGCAAAACAAAAAACATCGCTGCCACTTCCGTCCTCATCAAACAACAGATGGGAGTAATAGAGAATTTTATTTAATGTATCTATGAAAGTCGGCAAATAATCTTTCAACCCGGAAAGTTCATACTCGCCAACTCCGCTTTCATCTATCAAAAGTGAGTAGGCGGAAAGTTCTCCTTCAAATTCGGAAGCATCTACTTGCAAAAAAGTAGGCAATCTATGCATCGTATCTCCCGTCACTTAAATCTTAAAATTTCCATAAGTCTGCAATTCCAGTCCATTATTCAAATACAGGTAACGAGAAGTAGCCAAGCCTATGGAATCACTGCCCAAAAGCATGAAATGTTCATTTTTAAAAGTATTGACATTCAAATCATTGCGTTCTGCCGGTTCGCCAACTCCAAAGATAAGACGATGATTCATTCCGTAACTTTGTTTTTGGTAAAGACCGAAGTTGTCATCTCGCCCGATGCCGCAAATGGAAAAGGCATGTGTTCCGTTAAGTGTAGCGTTCCATGTTATCTCTTTTTCGGAACTGATATAATTAACCTCTTCCAACGTAGCTCCATACTTCACTCCCAGATAAGATATCCACTGTTGCCATAAGGTATCGCTGATTCGTTGGTTAAAAAAGATAAATTCGGCAATCTTTCCGCCAAAGGTTAGACTGTCACAATAACCTATTCGCAACAATGCCAAGCTACTGTCGGGGACTTCTTCACTGAAAGACAAAGACAGACTATTTACTACCACCTCCGGTCGGTTTAAGTTGGAGTAGTGCATGCTTCCGTATTCTGTTAACAGTTTTCGTGTAGTTAAACCTATGGTCGCCCCATTTGATGCTTCAATAGACCAAAGTCCTTGTTCTGCCGCTGTATCGCCAATCTGGTAGACTACGAAAACCGTAACTTCACCATGTTCTAAAATCAGCCACAGTGAATCCCAAACGTGTAGAGAATCACTGCGAAATCCGGGATTAAAATTAAGCTGATCTTCCCTAAGCGAACTGTCGGATTTTATCCAATAATCAGGCACAGGGGAAGGAACTTGTTGTGCGTTTCCAGAGAAGGAAAACAACCAACAACATACTACCATAATGTAAAACTTTTTCATAAAAATTAAATTTTAAATTCACTAATTTTATGTTTATGTGTTTTAAATTAAGTAAAAAAAGTAAAGTTGAGGTTGGGAGTGTCCTTTTATAAAAAGGATTCGAAATATATTTTATATCGGCAAATGTAAATTATTTTCAATAAAAAAAAACAGCTGTCGTGTTATTTTTTATTTTTTTTAACATGTCCACACATTTATTAACTTTGTCTTTAAAAATCCGTTCTATCTATTCATTAAAAAATGATATTTTCTTATCCATTCTTCTTATTCTGTTATAAAATTTAATTTTAATTTACGATTCGAAATGAATTTTTAGAAAGTAAGAAATGAAAAATAAGTTTTTACTAAAGTCCATTATATCAATACAATAACTTTACTCACGATTTAAAAGTCGTGGCAATTAATGAGAGAAGTATGGCATGCATGCCGTGCCGTCACTTTCATTTTTCCCCTTTCCGCTCTCCATTTTGAACTTAAATGGTTCTGCACGAGCAAGTTGGTTGCGTGAGGCGCTTAGGTGGAAAGCCCGCAAGGGCGGAAGCCGCTGGGGACGCGGCGGCAAAAAAGCGAGCTTGTAAGCTCTTTTTGCCGCTTTGCGTCCCCACGGCTTGTGCCCGCGGACTTGGAACCGGGCGCCGACCCCGAGCGTAGCGAGGGGGCACGCCCTAATAAATAATAAAATCAACTATATGATTGTAAAACTCTTTTAGAAATATTACTAATTCGTTGATGGTCAGATGAAAACAAATTAGACTATGCTGAGAAAAGAGACCTATTTTTACGTATTATCAAGCGTTATCCGTAAAAGATAACACTTGATAATAGATAAAAGGAATGTTTTATTGCTTTATAACTTTCACAATATCAATAATTTGCTTGTCGTCGATTAGTCGCAATAGATAAACACCTGCTGAATAGGGTTGTAACGATATGCGAGATACATCGCCTGTAACCTTCTCTCTCATAATGAATTTGCCGTAAATATCGTACACTTCGATTTCTGTAAACGGCAGTACATCCTCGTCAGTTTTGATGTAAACCTCATCTCGGGTTGGATTTGGAAATACTTGAATATGAGAAGAATAGTCGATATTTTGAATATCAGTAGTATCATTTTCGATAATCAAAATAAGAGTTATCGTACTGTCGCAACCATTACTTGCACCGCCATAGTAGGTGTGTGAATAAACTCCTTCCGTATCATACGTTTCGTCAGTAACTTCCCAATAATAAGGACGGGTAGTTATAACGGTAAAAGAAGTATTGCTTGCCTGATTAATAGTGAGATGCATAGTTATGATACTATCACAACCCACACTATTAGGAATTATTGCCACATAATCACCTGATGTATAGTACGTTTCACTTGTCAAATCCCATCGATACTCTTCGCAGAACTCAACCTCGAATTCAGATTCGGTATTTTCAAGAATTAGCAAATGTAGGGTTACGACACTATCACAACCAAATGAATTTCCGCCTATAATTGTATATTCATAATCGCCGGATTGTGTGTAATCTCTTCCGTCTAAATACCAATTATAAACTACACAAGCCGTATCGTACATCTCGCCACTGGTAGTATAATTCACTGTTAAGTGTAAGGTTATGATACTATCACAGCCTTGGCTGTTCAGCAATACTGCTTGGTAATCTCCACTTGTTAGGAAAGTTTCGCCTGTTAATTGCCAAGTGTAGGAATTGCAAGCCGTATCATAAATATTGGCGTAGGTTGTTTGTTTGATTGTCAAGTGTAAAATAATAACACTATCACAACCTTCATCATTAGCATTATTTAGCACTTTCGCATAATTACCCGAACTTGTATAAGTTGTTCCAAACCATGTAAACGAATCACAAGTTGAATGATAGATGTGTGCTGTTGTTGAGCGAGAAATGGTAAGAGCTAAGTTAACGATACTATCACAGCCGTTAGCACCTGTTAAGTTTTGAGTAAAGTTATGCGTTCCAATAGTTAAATTAGCCGTTTCGATATTAAAGCCATAATCACTGTAAATTACACCTTGACAAACAGCTGCCGAAAGTTCCGTTGTAGAAATGGGGTTAACCGTAAGTTGTAATGTTACAGCACTATCGCAACCGTCAACAGTGTAGAGATTACGTGTAAAGGTATGTAAACCAACG
>ERZ795049.5420-NODE-5420-length-11812-cov-10.533044_pt1 | contig 11812 bp, 10 predicted proteins | sample MGYA00375133_ERZ795049 | MGnify/ENA primary metagenome ERZ795049 (study PRJEB30178, sample SAMN05720147) | activated sludge metagenome | isolation source: anaerobic digester from wastewater treatment plant | place: Japan | collected 2015-04-20 ...
CCTTCAACATGACCAAAACTGCTGAGAGAAATGTGTACTTCAACATACATGCCTTTTTTTAATCCGATGGAACGGAATCCGTCTTCAAGATCTTGTTGGGATACAGTCATTTTTTTCTCCCTTTTATTACTAATTGAAGACCGGTATGCCAAAAAACTGCATACACAGCAAATATTTTTTATTCTCACTTTTATTTTTTTTGCTCTATCCTTTATTTTCAAACACTGATATACTAAAGACCTGAGTAATGAATACGTGTATTCACTATTTGGTAGAAAATCCTGATTTTTTTAAGGATTCATGTCTTGATGGCTCGTACAATGAATACGAGTAGAGGAAACTGTTATGGGAAAGAAGATCTATGTAGGCAACCTGAGCTACGACACCAATGAAAGCGGACTTCGTTCGGCTTTCGAATCATTTGGAACTGTGGCATCAGTTAACGTAATAACTGACCGGGACACCGGCTCGTCAAAGGGCTTTGGTTTTGTGGAAATGGGTACCGATGAAGAAGCACAGGCAGCGATTTCGTCGCTCAATGGCTCCAGCCTCGACGGCCGCCAGATCAAGGTAAACGAAGCGATGGACAAACCCCGCCGCAACGATCGTTACTAAGAACTGATAAAAGCCCGCCCCGAACAACAGTTCGGGGCGGGCTTTTTTTTTGTCTGCTACCAAAATTGTTGAAAAATCCTGTGCTAGTGCCCGAAAACCTTCACGCGGTCCTCAATCGGATTAAAACTCTTTTCTCCGGCGGGAGCCTCCACTGACCCGAAGGGCATCTGGGCGAGGAGCTTCCAGGAAGGATCGAGCTTCCAGGTTTTCTTCACGTCTTCTTCAACGAGTTCGTTGTAATGCTGCAGGGACGATCCCAGGCCTTCCGACTGGAGGGCGGTCCAGACGGCGAACTGGAGCATGCCGTTCGACTGGTTGGACCAAACCGGGAAATTGTCCGCGTAGAGACTGAAGTCGTTCATGAGTTGTTTTACGACTGCTTGATCCTCAAAAAACAGCACGGTACCCCACCCCGCGTTGAATCCGTCAATTTTGTCTTCCGTTTTCGGGAATTGTTCAGCCGGAACGATTTTTCGCAAGGCGTCCTTGACCATCTCCCAGAATTTTCCGCTTTCTTTCCCGAAAAGTATCACAACCCTCGCGGACTGTGAATTGAACGCGGAAGGCACGTGGGTAGCGGCAAATTCCACGATTTCCCGCACACGATTCTCCGAGACCGGTTTGCCCGTGCCTATCGCGTATATACTGCGGCGTTTTTCAATCGCCTGATAAAAAGTAGTAGTACTCATGGCATATCTCCTTGTGCTAAAGATATGAAGAATTATGAACAAAAACAAGTTTTTCTTACTATTCCGATGTTTTTTATTCGCTTGACCGGACAAGTTCCGTATAACCGGTGGCGAGCAGAATTTAACGCTCGCGCGCTCAATAGTCAGGATCGGGGAAGCGGTTATCGATGAAATCGGCTGAATCAAGACCCGGGTTTCGTCCCCGGGAAAACAGGTCCGTCATGTTTCGCGAGAATACGCAGTATTCGGTACGTATGTCGCTGCTCATTGCATCAATCGAAAAAGAGTAGTTCCCCGGTTATCGGAGAACGTGCAGCGTTCCCATTTGACCTGTTCGCTGGCAGATATCTCGACAAGATCATATTCGCCGGTGTCCCGGAATGAGGTATCAGAAAAGGTAATATCGGCGCTTCGCATGATTGAAAGGAGACCGTAGGTGCAATCACGAACAATGCTCTCACGCATGGTGAACGATCGGGTATTTTCAAGCGAGATACCGATGGTGCCGCATCCATACAGATCACAATACTGTATGTCAACAGCCTCGCAATTCTTGAAGCGCGCCACTCCTCCGAGACAATTACCGGGGACACTGTGGCCAAGGGTTATTCCGGACAGGGATATGCCTGAACAATTCTCGAACGAAAAGACCCATCCATACGCCGGTTTGATGACAATTTCCACGCCTTCTTCGCCAACAAACGCGATGTTGGAAACCCCGGTGATCACGGGAGTGGGTCCGTCGAATTCATCAACCCAGCGCACCTGCCGGTTCTTGATATGCGATGATGACGAAATATCATACCGTCCTTTCCGGATGCGTATAACCCGATCGGAGGCTATGGCCGCAATCAGTTCGTCGGCCGTGGATACTTCCACAACCTTATTATCACGGGTATCGGAAGCCAGCGCGGTATACAGGCGGCCTTCCCCAATATGAACCCGTTCCATGCCCAGAATACGCGCCGTTTCAACCGCGATGGCTTTAACCCGCAGAATGCGCATGTCATCCAGGGTGCTGGTAATAATGATCTGCGCGCCAAGCATTTTTCCTATCGACTGCGCGGATTCGTCACTGACGTCTCCTGAAAGCTGAAATGTCAGTTCTTTCCGGATTTTTTCAATATCGCTACGGTCTACCACGACCATCTTGCCGGAATTGACAAAGAACTGTGTTATCTCCTGACTGACGAAAAGGGCCAAGGCTTCTGTCGGCGCGGAACTGTCAAGTATGGCGACAACGCTGTCGCGTTCCAGATTCTTTTCAAGCTGTGCCGATACATGCGAAATACCCTACTCAAGGGAATAGGACTGTGCGTGCACGGGAAAGACTATCCCGGCGAGTAAAATACCTAGCAATCCCGACAAGACAGCAATACGCGATGAACGAATACTTGTCAGTGCCATCATCGTGAAATCCTCGCCGGCAGAGAACTGTTTCGGGGAAATTCACTCACTTTGGGTACTCCTTGTTTCTGTTCTACAGACACAGTATAGCATCAGTTCCCGAACCGGACATACAAAAAAGAGGCAGACCCGGAGAGCGTGCCGGGTCTGCCAACAAGGAGGAGAAAAACTAACGTGAAGAATTCTTTGACTTTGTATAAACGTCGAAACAAACAGTTTACAGATCGTGAGGGCAACGCGGTACACCTTGAGCTGATACAGGAAATCGCGGCAACAGCGGCGCGCCTCGTCATGGACGGAGATACCATCATGCTGTTCTCCGGACCGCTTTGCCGGGCACTTGCACGACAACTGCAGGATAAACAATCACTGACAATTCTTACCAACGATATTGATATTGCGTCCGGATTCAGCCGTTCAGGCAATAAACGCCTCGTCCTGCTGGGCGGCGATCTGAATCCCGACGAGCGCGCTGTTTTCGGAACCCTGACACTGGACGATCTCCAGCGGTTTCATGTTGACCGCCTTTTTACCGAGGTGGACGGTTGCGGAAAGAACTTCGAGCTCTCCGTCCATACCCAGGAGAAAGCCATGCTCGTTCGCGAAGGCCGCCAGCGAACGGAGGAATTCGTCATCCTGTGCCTGGCAAGCGGGTTTGAAAAGAGCGCTTTTTACTCATTCGGCTCCGCACGGTCCGGGGACCTGTTGGTGACCGACCGCACCGTTCCCGATGAAATAAAACAGCGGTTCTTTGACGCGAACCTCAGAATGTACACCGCGCCGGATATATTTGAAGGAGCCGTATGACAACAGAGTGCCGGGTTTTCGAACTGAAAAACGTATCAAAACGCTTCAACGAAAGCTTCGCTCTTGACACCATCAATTTGAGCCTGCTCAGCGGTGAGGTTCACGTCATTATCGGTGAAAACGGATCAGGCAAGACCGCCCTCCTCCGCCTCCTGGCCGGGCTGTATGCGCCCGACAGCGGAAAGTTCTTCTATAATGGACAGGAACAGCAGTTTCAGGGATTCTCACAGGCACGGCAGCTGGGAATCATGTACCGGCCCCAGGAACCGCAACTCTTCGACAATCTTTCCATTGCGGAGAACCTTTTTTTCGATCATCTCCCCCGCAACAAACTGAGCGGACTCGATACAATACGGTTGTATGACAAAACAAAGAAATTGCTGACCGAGTTGGGTATCACGCTCAATCCGCAAGCGCTTGCCGGAACCCTGGGCTACGCCCAGCGCCAGCTCCTGGAAGCGGCGAAAGCCTGTATCGGAAACAACGCGCTTGTTGCGCTCGACGAACCGACCGCGTCCCTTGCCGAACCGGAGCGGGAAATTCTCTTTTCCATAGTCCGCCGCCTCCGGGAATCCGGCGCAAGCATTGTTTATGTGTCCCACCGCCTCGATGAGGTGCTTAAAATCGGGGACAAGGTATCCGTCATGCGCCACGGAAAAATCGTGGACACCATGCCAATTGAAAATATAGACAAGAGTTCCCTGGTGCACCGTATGACCGGCGAACTTATGACAGAGCGATATCCCCGTTTTACCGTGCCGAAGGGGAACGCGCTTCTGGAAGTGCAAAATTTGCACAGCGGCCACATATTGCGCGGTGTAACCTTTACCCTGAAAAAACAGGAAATACTCGGAATTACCGGACTGATGGGATCGGGCAGGACGAGGCTCGCGCAATGCCTCTTCGGTGCGGTCGAACCCTCACGGGGGACAATTCTGCTGGACGGGAAACCGGTCCGGTTCCGCTCGCCGCAGGATGCCCTGAACCGGGGCATCGCGCTCGTTCCGGAAGACCGCGTGGAAAACTGCATCCTCCGCAGCCAGGATCTCGTCCTCAATCTTACGGTCGCCAGTCTCAGACGGTTCAAGAAGACGACCGGCCTTGATTCTGCGCACATGTTCTCCCTGGTCAAGGACTATTCGGACCGTATCGGGCTCCGCCCGGGAAAACCCGGAGACTATCCCGAATTCTATTCAGGCGGTAACCAGCAAAAAGTCTCCGTTGCCCGCTGGCTCGCCAAACGGTCCCGCATCTATATCTTTGACGAGCCGACCAAGGGTATCGACGCGTCATCCAAGGTGGATGTGTACAATGCGATATCCGACATGGTGTCCAAAGGAGCCTCGGTCATATTGGTTTCGTCAGACATGGAGGAAATACTCGGCATGTGCGACCGGGTCCTCGTACTCACCGGCGGAAAAATCGTCTGCGACCTTCCCCGGGACAAAGTAACCCAGGAACAGATACTCGAGTACGCTACCGGTGAAGAAGAATGACTTTCCCGCGTTTGTCCTTGAAATCTCCCGGCGATGTCCAGTATCCGAACGATACATTGTTTATCCACATGGTACTGTCGGACCGGGATTCTCTCGCCGTCAATTCGGCAAGGGATCCGGAGCGTGTACAACCGGGAACTGTAAGCGCCACAACTATTGATAGCGATGAGCTTTCCTCGACAATCTCTCCTCTGTCATGGAATGTCATCAGGGTACGATTCGACAGCATGCAACAATAAGCAGGTAAAAAAACAATTGCAGCAAGCACCATGCTTGCTGCTTTTTTTTACCGCTTACCGCTTACCGCTTCCGGTACTCGGTATGCAGCAGTTCATGCGAAAGATGCCCGAGGGGTTTGCCGAAGAACTCGGTGTACAGCGTTTTAATCGCCGGATTCTCGTGGGATTTCCGCAAGGGAAGCAGCTCGTCTTCCCGGTAAATGGCAGCCTTTCGTTTTTCCCGTTTTTCCCAGGTCGGAGCGACCGGCTGTCCGCCACCGCCGATGCAGCCACCGGGACAGGTCATGATTTCCACAAAGGCGTAGTCACTTGTTCCCGCGGCAATCTCATCGAGAATGATCCGGGCGTTTTTCAGGGTATGCGCTACGGCAACTTTCAGCTTTTTGTCGCCTACTTGCAGCGCCGCGCTCTTGATACCGTTAAAACCACGGACCGCTTCAAGTTCCAGCTTCGGAAGCGGAGTCCCGGTGGCCACTTCATACGCGGTTCTGACCGCAGCTTCCATGACACCGCCGGTTGTGCCGAATATGACCGCGGCGCCGGTGCTTTCACCCAGGGGATTGTCGAAGGATTCCTCGGGAAGCGACGTAAAATCGATACCGGCTCGCTTTATCATCCGGGCAAGTTCCCGGGTGGTGAGAGCAAAATCGACATCGTAATAGGGACTGTCCTTTTTCCCTTTCTCCTTCCACCACTTCCATGCATCCCGCATTTCCGGTCGCTTCGCTTCAAACTTCTTGGCGGTACAGGGCATGATGGAGACCACGACAATCTTTGACGGGTCAACACCCGCTTTTTCGGCCCAATATGTCTTCGCAACGGAACCGAACATCTGCTGGGGCGACTTGCAGGACGAAAGATGCGGAACCAGATCGGGATAGAAGGTTTCTATGAACGATATCCAACCCGGCGAACAGGAGGTGAGCATGGGAAGCGCACCGCCGTTTGATAGACGGTGAAGCAACTCTGTTCCCTCCTCCATGATGGTCAGGTCGGCGGTAAACTGGGTGTCGAATACCTTGTTGAAGCCGAGGCGCCGGAGCGCGGTAACCATTTTCCCGGTGACCAGGGAACCATCCTTCATGCCCAGTTCTTCGCCGAGCGATGCCCGGATGGCCGGCGCTGTCTGCACCACAACGGTGAGTTCCGGGTCATGGAGAACATCGAATACTTCGGCGGTTTGGTCCCGTTCGGTGAGCGCACCGGTCGGGCAGACCACCGTACACTGCCCGCAGGAAACGCAGACCGACTCGCTCAGGGCTTTGTCCATGAACGGTGCGATACGGGTTTTTATCCCGCGTCCGGCGAAATCAATGGCGGCGACCGACTGAACTTCGCGGCACACCGCGACGCATCGGCCGCAGAGTATGCATTTGTTGTTGTCCCGCATGACGCCCCAGCCGATAAAGTCGGTCGGAACCGGCTTTTTAGTCTGCTGAAAGTGCTGTTCGGTTATGCCCATCTGCGCGGCAAGTGCCTGGAGCTCACAACTTTCGCTCCGCAGGCAGGTGGGACACTCGAACGGATGGTTCGCCAAAATGAGTTCGGTTACCGTCTTTCGCGCCCGCATGACCCGGGCGGTGGCCGTGTGAATTTTCATTCCGGAGGCAACCGTCTGTACACACGAACGCACCAGACTCTTGGCCCCTTCAACTTCAACCACACAAATACCGCAGGAAGCATTCGAGCTTACCTCCTCGAGATGGCAGAGTGTGGGGATTTTAATTCCGGCGTTCCTGCAGGCCTTGAGTATCGTGGTTCCCGCGGGTACGGCAACCGTCCGGTTATCGATGGTTACTACAATCATGTTGTCACTGTTCATTGTTCTCTCCTAGCGCCACGGGCTTCTCGCGTTGTTCCGGACATCACAGCGCAAACACCGTGAAGCTTCCTGCAGGGCCTGCTCACCATTGTATCCGAGAGAGATCTCCTGGAAATTACCCCGCCGCTGGTCGGGCGGCACACAGCGAGACCGGTTCATTTTACCCTTTCCCGGTTCCTCCGGAATCTCGTTCCGGTAGGTAAAATCGGCGAAAAGACTTGAAAACACATCACGGGCCATGAGTTCACGGTCAACGGCCCGGGCGGTCTGTTTACCCATGCCCATCGCTTCGGCGGCTGTCGCCGGTCCTGAGACCGCATCCCCTATTGCCCAGACGGTTCCCTTGAGAATCCCTGAGAATCCGGATGTTTTAAGGCGCCCGTCCTTGTGAACCGGGAGTCCTTCCTTTGCCAGGAATGCCGAGTCCACGGTTTCGCCCACCGCTACAAACACATCGTCGCAGGGGATTTCCACCGTCCGGTCCGTCGCGATGGGACGGGGCCGTCCGGTTACATCGATCCCGCCGGATTTCATAACCCGGAACCGTACGGACCGGATACGTCCCTTGTCGCCGAGAATTTCCTCCGGGGACAGCATGTATTCAAAGCGAATGCCTTCCTGCTCGGCTCCCTCGAGTTCGAGACTGTTCGCCGGCAGATCCTTGCGGGACCGGCGATAGGCGACGGTAACCTCGCTGTCCAGCCGATACAGGGTACGAGCCACATCAATGGCCACATTTCCCCCGCCGATAACGAGCGTCCGGCGGCCGGGTTTTCCGGTTTTTCCGGAAGCGAAGGCTTCAAGCCATTCATATCCCCGGTGTACCCCGGCGAGGTTTTCTCCCGGAATACCCAACTCGCGCTCTCCATGAGCGCCAATGCCGACGAGAACCGCGTCATGCTGCGACGACAAATCCTTCAGGGTCATATCCCGCCCGATGCGCTTGTTGAACACAAACCGGACTCCGAGTTTTTTCCAGAGCTCCAGCTCCTTGTCGAGCACATCCTTCGGCAGCCTGTACGAGGGGATTCCATATCGGAGAATGCCGCCGGCCTTTCCATGAGCCTCATACACGGTTACCTCATGACCCAGACGCGCCAGATAGAACGACGCGGAAAGGCCCGCAGGCCCCGCGCCGACAATGGCAACCGTCCGGCCGGTCGCGGGTTTTTTCTCCTTGACCAGTTTGGTCCACACATCCTTTTCGCGTCCCATCTTGTACATGGTATCGGCGAGGTACCGGTGAATCTCGCCTTGAGCGACCGATTCGTCCAGGGTATCCCTGCGACAACGCATCTGGCAGTGGAAATGACAGATACGACCCATGGTTCCCGGAAGTGGATTGTCCCGGAGCGTCAGTTCAAACGCGTCCTCGATCCGTCCCTCCTGCAGAAGGGCGAGATAACCGGGAATGTTCATGTGGAGCGGGCAAGAGTTTTCGCACAACGCCTCGAAGAGGCTTTCACAAACCCCGGCCTCACAGCGTTTTTCGTTAATATGCATGAGATATTCGTCACGGAAATACTTGAGTGTGGTGAGTACCGGATTCGCCGCGGTTTGGCCCAGACCGCAAAGCGCCGAGTCTCGTACCGTGAGAGCAATACGTTCGAGATCGTCGAGATCTTCACGACGCGCCCGTCCTTCCGTAATGTCGGTGAGAATCCGGAGCATCTGGGAGAGTCCTTCCCGGCAGGGCGCGCACTTGCCGCAAGATTCGGCCGAGGTAAAACTGACAAAGTACCGGGCTACGTCCACCATGCAGTTTTCCTGGTCCATCACCACCATGCCGCCCGAACCCATGATCGCGCCGAGGGCGTTGAGGGATTCATAGTCCACGGGCGTTCCGAATTCGCCCGCCGGGATGCATCCTCCGGAAGGACCGCCGGTTTGAATGGCGCGAATTTTATTCAGGGCGCCGGCACCCTCCCCCATTCCATACACAATCTGGTTCAGGGGTGTCCCGAGCGGAAGTTCCACAAGGCCGGTGTTGTGAACCTTGCCGACCAGGGAAAAAACCTTGGTCCCCGGACTCTTTTCGGTACCGATTGATTTGAAGAGTTTCGGACCGGCGCTTACGATTACCGGAACATTGCTCCAGGTTTCCACATTATTTATGTTGGTGGGAAATCCGAGGTACCCCTTCTGGGCAGGAAACGGAGGACGGGGCACCGGACGGCCGGACTGCCCCTGGGCGCTCGCGATGAGCGCGGTTTCCTCACCGCAAACGAACGCGCCGGCGCCGCAGACCGACGTGAGGTCAAAGGAAAAATTGCTTCCCATGATATTCTTGCCCAAAAATCCGTGGCGTCGCGCATCGTCGAGCGCTTTCTGCAGCCGCTGTACCGCGAGCGGGTATTCCGCGCGGACATAAATGAATCCGCCCGTTGCCCCGGTCGCGTACGCGCCGAGAATCATGCCCTCAATGAGCATGTGCGGATCGCTTTCTATCGCATTGCGGTTCATGTAAGCGCCAGGATCGCCCTCGTCTGCATTGCACACGACGAATTTCTGTGCGCCTTCATTTTGCCGCATGAGTTTCCACTTGATGCCGGTCGGAAAACCGGCGCCGCCGCGCCCCCGGAGGTTCGCTTCAGTTACGATATGGATAACATCTTCCGGATTGAGCTCTCCGACCGCACGGGCAAGCGCACGGTACCCCCCGATTGCGATATATTCCTCGATACTCTCGGGATCTATCATGCCCGAATCCCGGAGTATCCACTTTTCCTGTCCTTTAAAAAAGGGAATCTCGTTCCATTCGGGAACGTCCTCAAACCCCTCACCGAATACCGCGCTGCCGGTACGAAAATCCCACCGACTGATCTTCGCCCGCGCCTTACGTGAGAGCTTCAGGAGCGCTCCGGGGTCGGTCGCAGCAGTGATATACTTTTTCGCAGATTTCGCAGCAGCCTGCGTAAAAAGAAGAACCGGGTTTCCGGGCGTGTAGATCATGAGCAGAGGTTCTTCGGCGCAAAAACCGAAGCATCCGGTACGCTTTATATTCACTCCGGTTTCAGCAGCGGCTGTTTTCAGGGCTTCAAATAGCTCCATGGCACCGTTCCCGATACCGCAAGTACCAAGGCCTACAGAAATTTGCGCTTTCTTCGGCACGACACCGGCTAGTCCCTTTTTGGCGGATTTATCGAGCGTTGCGGCTGTCATTTTTTGCCTCCTTTGCGGAGGCCGTTAATCAGACTACAAAGCTGGCTGACGGTAACCCGTGAGTAGATGACGCCGTCCAATTCAACCACGGGCGCAAGCGCGCACTGCCCGAAACAGGCGACGACCCGCACGGTAAAAAAGCGGTCCGCGGTTGTAAAAACGGTTTCCTCGTCTTCCCGGAAATCAGGAACTCCCATGAGCGCCATTGCTTCACGGAGAAGATTCAGCGAGCCGCGGGTATGACAGGCGGTCCCCCGACACACGGTTATGGTATGCTTTCCCTGGGGTGAAAGATTGAAGTAGGAATAGAAGGTTGCCACCGACCAGACACGGGACAGGGGAACACCGGTGACTTCCGAAACCATGGTTAGAGATTCTTCGCTCAAGTAACGACACTCGTCACTGTCCTGAACAGTTTCAAGAATGGTCAAGAGCGCGCCGGGCTGGTCCCGGTAGTGCTCATGAAGAGTTGTAATTCGCTTCCGGAGTGTTCCCGGCGAAGCGGCACGTGTCTTTTGCATGATCAGCCTCCCAATATGCCCCGTTTCCGGTGTACGCTAGGCGGGAAGAACAGCTGACTGACCCTGATGTAAAGGGCTGTGCAAAATGCGGATACTATCGCATTGTATTACGGTAAATCCTTATCTATAAGTAGTGCATGAAATCCGGGATAACGCAAGGGAATTTTGACGGATTCGTTCATTTCCGATTCATCATAAGAGTGGAATAATACGAGTTTTTAGACATTTTATTTTATTTTTTGACTGGCACAATTTATACTCTCAAAAGTGCATATGCACACAAGAGCAACGAACGAGAACGAGAAGGAGAAGAAACATGAGAAGAATGACGAGTATCGTGGCCCTGGGCCTGGCGGTTATCGCGCTGGGTATCGGATGCGTCTCGACGAATCCCTACATGGAGAAGGGAACCCCCGAATTCGCATCAGTTACCGAAAAGGTAATCGGAACCTGGAATGTAACCGAATTCCTCAAAGGCAACAAGGAAGTACTGGGACCAACGTTTGAAAGTGCACAACTTTCTCTCGATCCGGCAACCGGTGTGGCAACCTTCACCCTTACCATGAACAAGGACCTTATCAAGTCAAAACTTGCAGACTGGAAAAAGAACTATCCCGACCTCACTGTAACCAGGTACAACATCATTTCTACCGCTACCTAGCGTGTGGACAAAAAGGGCGAAACAATCTTTTTTGAACCGGTTGACTCGAACATCGACATTGCCGGATCCGGAAAAAACTTTGAAGGATTCTATGGATATGAGCGGACCAAGTTCGAAATGACCAAGACCGCCAAGGAGAATCTCGGCGGAGGTCTTGCCGGATTGCTTGCAGCCAAGGTTGTTGGAGATGCCACCGCGGAAGCCACCGGTACGGCCGACTACTTCGTACAGCCCACATGGGGCATCGGCTACTGGATCTTTGATCTGAGCGATAGCGGTTATGTTCTTGATACCAAGACCGGATCGAAGTTTACCCTGAGAAAATAACAAACTGCTACCAAAATTGTTGAAACCAAAATCAGATAAATAGCGATCAAACTACAAGATGCCGGG
>ERZ795049.5432-NODE-5432-length-11790-cov-5.471496_pt1 | contig 11790 bp, 10 predicted proteins | sample MGYA00375133_ERZ795049 | MGnify/ENA primary metagenome ERZ795049 (study PRJEB30178, sample SAMN05720147) | activated sludge metagenome | isolation source: anaerobic digester from wastewater treatment plant | place: Japan | collected 2015-04-20 ...
CCTACCACAGCGGCTCGATCGAGCGGCTTCTCAAGATCCGCCGGCTGGCCATCCAGTGCCTGGGCAAGTGCGGCAACGAGAGCGATATCGACTTTCTCAACGGGATCTTCTACACCCTGGGGCCGGGCGACCCGAAGGAGGCCATCGTCCAGGCGATCGGCGCCATCACGGAGCTCACCGCGAACTTCAACCGCCGGCAGGTGATCAACTACCTGCAGGAATACCTCAAGGACCCGGGGATCAAGGTGCGGATCTACTCCTGCGCCGTGCTCATCCTGATGGGAAACAAGGGCGCCATCAAGATCATCCAGGACATGATGATCATCAAGAACAAGCAGATCCAGCGGGAGATCCTGTCCATCGTGGGAAGCCTCCGCTCGGTCGAGTTCGCGTACTTCCTCATCTCGCTCATGAAGGAGGATTACGCGATCAGCGACGACATCGTGCCCATCCTGAGTCTCCTGCCGCCTGAGGAGCTGCTCGAGATCGACCACTTCATCGTGAACCTGTTCAAGAAGTACGAGGTCCCCGACTCGCTCATCACCGACCGCTCGCACGCGGCCGGCACGGCGGAGGAGAAGGCGCTCTTCAAGCGGGTCGAATTCCAGGCGGTGACGATCCTGCGCGTCTCGATCCGCGGGTTCTCCGAACTGGCCGGCCGCCTCAAGCTCGCCGACCTCATCATGCTGCACACCGTGCTCAACGCGTACGCGATCGCCCCCATCCAGGCGGGGCGGGGCGTGGTGAGCCGCATGTGCGAGGGGATCGTCGTCGCTTATTTCCCCGACCCGCTTGCGGCGTCGAGTGCGGCCATGACAATCCTCTCGAACCTGCGCGAGTTCAACCGCAACCAGTCGCTTCACAACGCCATCGCCATCGAGGCGCAGCTGATGACCGACACCGCGAAGATCATCCAGGGCGAGGTGCTCAGCGCATCGGCGTACCGCATCGAGTCGATGACCACGGCGGGACTGGCCAACCGCATTCTCTTCGACGAGGCGACCGGACGCGCGATCGAGAACGCCTTCCACGCCGAGCGCATGCCGGGCGACATCTTCTCGGCCCGCGGGTCGATCGGCGCGTTTTATGAGCTCGTGTCGCCGAGAAACTTTCTTGACGCGGCCGAGTCGATGATTCAGAAGTTGCAGAAGATCGAGCAGTCCCGCCAGGAACTGCAGATGCAGATCGACCTGGAGCTGAAGAAGCACAAGCAGGAGCAGCGCTCGCCCACCGCGATCGCCTACGCGCAGATGCTCGACGGCTTCGGGAAGATACTCAAATCGGAACTCGAGGAGGTGAACAAATACGTCCAGAAGCGTTCTCTCGACCGCGATCTTATCGGCACCGTCGGAAAGATGCTCCAGAACATCCACAAGCGCTATATTGTCGAAACCTCGAAGATCGTCATAAAATAACCGCGTTCCCGTTTCGCCGCATCCTGATCGTCGCCGCATGCGCCGCCGCGCTCGCGTTCGCCCGTCCCGCCGCCGCGCAAGACACGACCGACCACGTGATCGCCGCCTATCTTGCGGGCACGACGCCGCCCGCGACGGCGTTTGCCTGGACCGATATCTTCGCCCTCGTTACGCCGGTCAAGGCGGGACCCGACGACAAGACGCTCTTCTTCACGCTCGGGGGACTTTATATCAAAAAAATCGGCAACACCGACTTTCTCACCTCGAACGTGAAGGCCGACTTCCGGTTCGACGACAACATCACCGAGCTCCAGCTGTACTACGACGCGTTCTATACCGAGGTGCGGGAAAAGATAACCGAAAAGAAGCAGTCGGGAACGTTCCGGTTCGACCGGCGCGTGTTTTCGCGCTTCGAGGGTTTCGTGTATTCGCGCTCGGAATCAAACGAGATCACGAAGATACTGCACCGCAACAATACCGGCGCGGGGATCAAGTTCGACGTTATCCGCAACCGCTACTGGCGTCTCGATTTGAGCGGCGCGCCGGTGCATCAGCACGAGCACATCCGCGACCGGGACCCGACGGACCAGTGGCGATGGTCGCTTCGCTTTAAAAGCATCATCGTCCCGGTGCATCCGGTGTCGCTCCGCTACGTGTTCTTCTACATCCCGAAGATCGACGAGAGCGCGGTGTATCGCTACACGCACGACGTGAGCCTCTCGGTCGCGATCAACAAATACCTGAGCCTGTCGGTGGGCTACCTGCACGAGTTTAACAACAATCCCGCGCCCGGCGTGAAGAACATCGACGAGACGGTTAACGCGCAGGTGTCGATTAATCTTTAGTTGGGCAACAACTCAGTACGGCGCGTGGACCACATTCTGAGCAGTCCTGTATAAGTCAGGAAATTTCTGATGTGATCATAACCTCTATTGAACCTTGATCAATAATCTTTCCAGAATTTGTATCACAAAAAACAATCACTATACGCAAATATAGCTAATTTGTTATTTAAACTTAAAAATAAATCGATAATTATTCTTGAAAAATAATTATTTTCAGTGATTTATCGATCTTACAAAATTTAATATTCTTGATCCAATGGTTTTCGGAAACAAGAAAACATTCCGACTATGAGCTTGAGTACCGCTTTAGGCACAAGGACGGCACTTACCGCTGGTTTCTCGCAAAAGCCGCATTGATTTTCGATGAAGACAGCAAACCGATCCGTCTGCTCGGAAGCCACATTGACATCACTCACCTCAAAAAAACCGAGGAGTCGGTTCGAGAGCTCGAGAGACAGCTGATTGATATATCCGAGCAGGAGCGGCGCCTGATTGGCTCAGAAATCCACGACGATCTGGGTCAGAAGCTTACCTATGCCAATCTCCTTTTCGATATAATCAAGAAGGAGATAATCCCTCCTCGGTTTAAACAACACAAGGACGTAATAACCATGAAAAGGTTGCTCGGCGAGATCATCGACCAGACGCGCGCTCTCGCGTATGGCCTCAATCCGGTTCGGCTCGAGCAGGGGGGATTTCTCGCAGCCCTCGAAGATTTAGCCGTTGAGACCGCCCGGATAACGGGCATCGACGTGCCGCTAGCGGTCACCGGTACGATTTCTATCGGCGACAACACCGTCGCCACCAATCTTTACTATATCATCAAGGAAGCGGTTACCAACGCCATCAAGCATGCGAAAGGAAATGGTCTCGCCATCGAAATCGCGGGAGATACAACTTGGATTACCACTCGCGTAATCAACCGTATCGCCTCCGACGCAAAACGTTCAGTAGGTGCAAAATCCGGTCTTGGATTATCACATATGCAGTATCGAGCGCATACTATCGGTGCGTATCTAAACATCCTGCAGGCCGCGGACAGATTCGAGGTTATTGTCGAATTAAGGAACAATAACTAGAATCCATCATTGACGCATCGCGATTATTGTGGTAAGCATAGAGCGATAGCGCACACGATCGTAATAGCCGATACAGCAATGAAAAATGCACCCATCAGTATCTACCTCGTCGAAGATCATCCGCTTGTCCGGCAGGGTGTTCTACGTATTCTTGAAAGAGAGAAGGATTTTGAAATATGCGGCGAAGCCGACAATGCGAATGTGGCGATAGTACAAATAGCGCAACGAGAGCCTGATATCGTCATTCTCGATATTACCCTTGAAGGGGAAGCGAACGGGATCGACCTTATAAAGAGCATTCGAGCCCGCGGCCTGAAGACCCTGCCGATCGTGCTTTCCATGCACGCTGAGGCCCTGTTTATTGAGCGAGCCTTACGCGCCGGAGCCCGGGCGTATATAAACAAGAAAGAGCTGGGCGAAGCCGTCGTAGTTGCGATCCGCGAGGTGCTGAAGGGTGAGCTTTACTTAAGCGCAAGCGCTTCCTCGCGTATTATCAATCGGTTCTTGTCCTCGGGAGAATCGCATATTGCCAGGGACGAGGTGCACTCTATGGGCGATCTCACGGACCGTGAGCTACAGGTCTTCGAGCTCATCGGCCAAGGAATGAAGACCGGCGATATCGCTCGCACGCTCAACATCAGCACGAACACCATCGAAGCGCACCGCCGCAACATCAAACATAAGCTGGGCCTTTCCAGCGGCAGCGAGCTGGCCAGAAACGCAACCCAGTGGGTGATACAGAACCGATAGCCCCTCTCCGGAATTCATTAATGGATTCCTTTACGCTGTAGTAGCTAAAATCCGCGATTACCACAAACCATGATTATTGTTATTATCACAATGGCATGCTGATTGCCGCATGTGTAACTTCGCAAGGATTTCGGCACGATTTGACGAGACCCATGTCGATTAAAAGTTTTCATCATCGATATTTGCGATCTTAACCGTGCTGGACACAATGCCGGGAGCCGTATTTCACCGACACGAGGGCAGTGTCTGGCTATTGGCATGCGATTACAACACTGGCAATAACAGTATAATTAGCGGAGGCGCACCATGGCATGGTATAACAACATCAAAATAATGACAAAGCTTCTAAGCGGTTTTGTTTTCGTGGCCATTATCGCCGGCATTGTCGGCGTGGTCGGGATTTTAGAGATGCGTGCAATCGACAAGGCCGACACATTCATGTACGAGAAGATGACCCTGGGCCTCAATTACGTCGGCAAACTTGGCATTTCGTACAACCGGATGCGCGCCGAACTGCGCGCGCTCCCGTTGGCGAGCACCGCAGACGTGCGTCGCGAATCGTTCGAGACGATCGGGAAGCTTCGCGCCGAGTTCGAGGAGGTTATGAAACTCTACACTAACACCTTCATCGATGAGAACGACAAGAAACAGTATGACGAACTGGTCAAGCGATACAATGATTACATACCTCTCGCCGAAAAGGTGATCCGTTTGACGGAAACCGGCAAAATGGCGGAAGCGGAGTCGATATTGCTTGGCGAAGGCCTCAAGGTCGCTCGCGATTTACAGGACAAGCTCCAAGCCATGCTGGCCGCAAATGAGAAGGCGGCACGCGAAACATCGGAAAAAAATACAGCGCTTGCGAACAGAGCGACGGTTATCATGATTGCCACAATTCTCATCGCCATGGCGGTGGCCATATTATTGGGCTTCTCGATCTCTCTTTCTATCAAGCGTCCGGTTGAGAAGGCAATGCAGTTCTCTCGGATGATCTCACAGGGGGATTTTACCGGAAGGATCGATCTTGACCAGAAGGACGAGCTGGGCCAGCTCGGCGCATCGCTCAACAAGGCGGCTGATAGCCTCGAGGATCTCGTCGCCAACCTGGTAACCGCATCCCAAAACCTCGCCCAGGCAGTCGAGCAGATTTCAAGCGGAAACCAGAACCTCTCGCAGCGAACGAGCGAACAAGCCTCATCTCTGGAGGAGGTGGCGTCCACCATCGAGGAGGCGACGGCCAACATCAAGCAGAACGCCGAGAATGCGATTGAAGCGAACAAACTCGCTGGAAATTCAACAAAACTTGCCGAAGACGGGGGGCGGATAACCGACGAAGCGGTCGCTTCGATCAACGAGATTAACCTGGCTAGCAAAAAAATCGGCGAGATCACGGCAGTAATTAATGAGATATCATTTCAGACGAATCTTCTCGCGCTCAATGCCGCGGTTGAGGCTGCGCGCGCCGGTGAGCAGGGGCGCGGTTTCGCGGTTGTCGCGAGCGAAATCCGCAATCTCGCGCAGCGGTCTGGTAACGCCGCAAAGGAGATTGCCGACATGATCAAGGATACTGTCGAGAAGGTCGCTAACGGCACCTTGCTGGTTAATAATAGCGGCGAATCTTTAAAAGAAATAATCAAAGGTGTCCGCGATTTGAATCGCTTTATCACGGAGATAGCGGCTGCAAGCGACGAACAGATGCGCGGCATGGACCAGATAAACGTGGCGATATCAGAGATGGATACGATGACGCAACAGAATGCGGCGCTTGTGGAGGAAACCGCTTCGGCAAGCGAGGAGATGTCGAACCAGGCGCAGGAGCTTCTCATGATGACCGAAAAGTTCACTATCCGGAATGAAACCGGACGGAATAAGCATCATGAATTGCATCTACGCGCGGCTAACGAATCACTACCAGGTAAATCGATCGGGAAACTGTCTCATAATAAGGGGAACGGAAATTCAGGTACGGAACGCACGGTTGACACAATCAAAAAAGCCCTTGAACGGGACGGATTCGAAGAATTCTGAACGATGACGATTCTCCACGAGATCGTAAATAAAGGACGAGATGGGAGGATTTTCAGTGAATAGACCGGGTAGTATAGAACGAATGAAAACCATTGCGAGAAGCCTCACAGCGATTAATGGGCGTACGTTTCGGGGTTGTGTTCATAGCCCTGAGATAAAAGACAATGCAAGTAAAGAGGCTATCATCGAATCGTTACTTGTTCTACAGAAGTCGTTCGACGAGATATCGAAGGAATGCGAAGGAATTGCTGCCTTCATTGATCGTGAATTTATCAATACTTCGAATATTATGCATTAGCGCATACATCGACAGTTGTGATGCAGCATTCAATGATGTGCGCAATACACTCTTGATGTCGATACTTTGCTTCAGTTCTCCGGTCTGATTGCCGTTATGTTCAATCTACGATGACATATCCGCATAGTTAAAGGAGCAGCCGTATATACCGGACGCACCATGAAGAAACCCCGGCCGAAGGCCGGGGTTTCTGTGTTAAAGTGTCAATGATTGGTCGATAGAAACCAGTATTTGAATTCTCCAAAGACACCGACATGGCCAATGTCGCCCAGCCCCAGCACCGCTTGTATCTGATTCGCCAAACATTGAGAAGCTTGATTGAGCCATGGGATTGAATTAACTGGTGTAGCCGTATAGTTTCGGCACTACCGCCGCCTATCGTGCTGGCGTGACGCCGCCCGCATCGTCGTTTACCTGGACCGATATCTTCGCCCTCGTTACGCCGGTCAAGGCGGGACGCGACGGACCAGTGGCGATAGTCGCTCCGCTACGTGTTCTTCTACATTCCGAAGATCGACGAGAGCGCGGTGTATCGCTACACGCACGACGTGAGCCTCTCGGTCGCGATCAACAAATACCTGAGCCTGTCGGTGGGCTACCTGCACGAGTTTAACAACAACCCGGCGCCCGGCGTGAAGAACATCGACGAGACGATTAACGCGCAGGTGTCGATCAATCTATAATGCGGCCGTTCGCGGCGCCCTGTCAGGAAACGTCAAGGCATATCAGGCATACGTCATCGTCGAACGTTTCTTCGCCCCGGTACTCGATGAGACGGTTAAACACCTTTTCAAGGAACTCGCGGCTCGGCAGGTGCGCATGGGTAGTAAGCGCCTCCGCCATTCCGTTGTATTCGAAAAATCGTCCGGGGGCTTCGACCGGCTGGGCCTCGGTGAAACCGTCGGTATACAGAAGGACCTTGCCGGCGTCGGGGAGCTGCACCACATTGTTCACGTACGATTTCCCCGCATCCTCCAGGTACTTGTTGTGCAGGGTCGCAAGCGGTACGCTCGAGCGTCCCATCAGTGTCGATATCGCGCCGCCGGCGATGATGAATGGCGGGAAGTGGCCGGCATTCGCATAGAGGATCGTCCGGTCCCCCCGGTCGTAGATGCCATAATACGCGGTGATGAAGTTCCCGCCCGTCTGCCGAAAGAGTATGGCGTTGATGTACGACAGGAGCGCGGCCGGATTTTCGTTCCGCGGGCCGGCCTCGAGGATGATCGTTTTCACCATTGAGGTGATGAAAGCGGCCGGTACGCCGTGTCCCGAGACGTCGCTCAGGAAGATGCCGATGCGGTCGGAATCGTCGAACATGATGAAATCGAAGAAATCGCCGCCGACCTGCTCCATCGGGCGATACAGCGATGCGATGTATCCCGTCGGGTTATGCGAGGGAATGAGCTGCTCCTGGATCCGCCGCGCGAGATTGACCTCCCGCTCCATCATCTCGTTGCGCCGTTTCAGCCGGTTCCGCTCCGACTCGAGCTCCCGCGTCTTCAGTTCCAGCTCGCTGGTGCGTTCCTGTACGGTCTTCTCCAGCGATTGGCTGTAGGATTTCTGCATGCCGATCAGCTCGTCCTGCACCTCCTCCTTCTCTTTTTTCAGAATGTTGATACGGTCGGCGAGCGCGAGCGCAAGCAGGACCACCTCGGCGGCCGAACCGACCTGGTTGCTGTACTTGGTGATGAAATTATACGGCAGGATCCCGACCGCCTGACAGAACCAGAGCGCCATCCCAATCGTGAGCACCGTCCAGGCGATGACATAGAAGCGCGCGGCGCGGTATCCCCGGACGAGGCAGACGATCCCCCCGATGAACGAGATGGTGATCGAGATGACCGCGAGCACCGAGGTGAGCGGCATGATGATCGAATAGCGGACGAAGAACGTCGCGACCATCATCCCGACGCCGATGGCGATCTGGCCGATCAGGACCCGGTCGATCCACGGCGCGTATGTGCTCATCTTGAGGAACGAGCGGCTAAACTGCGGAATCGCCAGCATCGTCACGAACAGGATGAAGAAGGGGACGCAGATCCGCGCCCAGAACAGCGAGTCCGGCCACAGGTACTGGAAGGCCAGCCCGTTATGCGACAGCACCGCGAGCAGGTACCCGAGGATATACACGATGTAATACACGTAATTGACGTCCCTGACCGACAGGAACACGAACAGATTGTAGATGATCATGACCAGCAGGATGCCGTAGTACAACCCGAACACGATGTATTCGTTCAGGACGGTTTCCGAGAACGAGGTGGGGCTTTGCAGGATGAGCGGAAAACACATGGACGACTGGGTCTTGATCCTCAGATACAAGACCTGGTCCCCCGGGCGGATATCTATCTTAAACACCAGGTTTCGGTACTGCAGGTCGCGCTTCCCGAACGGGTAGCTGTTCCCTCCGATACGGACGGTGTACCCGCCCCCGGGCTCCGGAACATGCAGCTCCGCATGATTGAGGATCGGGTATGCGATCTCGAGGAACCGCTCCATCGGAACGTCACGCACGTTTCGGATCTGGAATCGCGCCCAGTACACGGATGTGGTGAAGCCGTAGTTGGGAGCGTCGGATGCGCTCGGTACGAATCGCGCATCATGGTCCCCTCGAAGGATGCTCTCCAGCGTGACGGTCCCCTTCGGGTCCTCGAGAACATCGGCGTACAAACCCAGCGTGTGGACCGTAGCGTCATCATCGAGCACCACGGGCTTCATCGCATATGCGGGCTCCCACACGACGACAGCGATGACCATCGCAATCAACACTGCCGTTGTCGGTATCAATTTCACGTGTTTCCAGGTCCGTGTCGCGCGCACACAGGAGTACCACATGCGATACCGCACCGTCAAGGAGTTTTCTCTGATGGGGGTGATGGGTGATGCGCGCGGCGGCGGAATGACTCCCCGACGCTGCGATCCTACTTCTGGGTGGGCGGGACGCTCTTCGAAGGACGCTGTGACGATGTGCGCCGCCGGTCGCGCATGCGGCGGTCCTTCATCTTGCGCTTGTCCACGATGGCCTTCTCCCCGAACAGATCGTCCGTGAAGATGTTGGTCTTGTAGAGCCGTCGGCTGAACCGCCGGCGGCCGGCGCACGATCTCCGATCGACCGTTCGTCGTTCATTCATCTCGTCACCGTCCTTCGGGGTGTTGTCTTCGGTCGCAATGCGTTTTTCTTCGTTCATGGCGCGCACCGGATACGGGAAATGCCATGAGCATACTCGCCCGTGCGAATACGCAATAAAAAAATGAAACAATGTTTGCGAACGGGAAATGACCAGCGCCCGTGGGATTATCGGTTCATCCGCTCCAGCGGTATTCTCCGCTCGCCGCCCGGGCGACCGCCCGGGAAATCGCGCAAGAGCTCCTCAACCGCACGGCGCGTAACGTCATCGAGCCGATCCGCCGCCGGGGGCGTCTGCGCAACGCCCTCCCACACGACCGCCGCTGCGCCGCCGGCGGGACGTCGGTTGTCGGCGATCGACAGTACGATCGTTCGGAACGCCGCGTTATCCGATCCGGACTCGGCGTCCGGCTTTGGCCCGGCGGACCGTATGATGAGGGGCTCCGGACCGACGGGTTTGCCCGTCTCGTCGACCGACGGGAGCGTCTTGATCTTGATCGCGCCCGGCGGCGTGTAATCGGCCGTGAGCAGGTCCATGGCGATCAGGAAGTCCGGCTTCACCGGGTTGTACTTGTAGCCCCGGTTGACCATGGTGATCTTCACCTGGAAGAGCAGCTCCCGCTGCAGCGAGGGATTGCCCTTAGTCATAGGCAGCACCGCGAAGGTGCGAAACTTCCCGAAATCGGTCTCGGGATCGTGGTACGATTTCACCATCATCTCGTAGTTGGACGAGCAGGACGCCCCGAGAAAAACAAGCAGTATCAGCAACCGTCGAACACGGATCATAACCGCACCTCGCCTGTGATCGTTTATAATAGAGACGATGTTCACTTGACCCGGGCAAGAAAAATATCATATCTAGAAATGAAAAAAATCCACCCGAGCCTCGTGAGATATCGATTCACAGAAACAACCTGATCTTTCACGATGCCCCGGTGATTTCACGCAATAATCAGGAGATACCCATAACACCGGAAGAAAAGCTTCAGAAAAGCGCTGATTTCTGCAAGGACAAATGCCCCGTCTGTACGCGGGCACGGAAAAAGGGGCGGGGGTTCCTGTACGCCATGGTCAAGTTCGAAAGCAAGTTCTGCCCGCACTGCAAGGCCAACGCGAAGGTGTACGGGAAGCCGGCGTATAAGTAGGGTGGGGCGAAGGGCGGAAACGACAGGGCGCGCATGTGCTCACGATCCGATCCGCGCTCTTCCTTTTCCTGTGATGACGAGCTCATAGACGTCGGCGGGAGAGAAGACGTTCTCCTCCTCCCATCGCTCCGGCTCCTTCAGAATGAGGTCGGTTTCTTCAGGCGTGAGATCGCGCTCGGACTCGTAGGAATACACATCCTCATCTTCCTGCATGTAAGTGGTCTTCACGAGCCGCACGAGCCCTTCGGTCACCATCGAGCCAATTACGTTACACGTGAACCGGCGCACTTCCTCATCCGAGAGGTTCTTTCCGCCGACCTTGATGTCGTTGTACAGATTCTGAATACACATGTTGAAGTCCCTTGTCTCGATCAGCACGCCCTCTTCGATTCCCTTGATGTCGATCATTTTTTCGCTCCTTGAGATACCATTGTCGCTCCCATCGCAATGCGGGAATGCGATACTACCCTATATCCATAATCAGTTCTCTGTCGATGGATATATTAGGTATACGAAGGAGCGTGAATACAGTTAAACGGTTTTTCTCCTAGAAGCCAATTCCCAACGGTAAGCCGCGATGATGCGCATAACGGAAGCACTCTTACCATAACCAGCATCTGTTTTATTGCTCTCATTTCCTGGCTTGCATATCCATTTGTTGTGCGTTTAGAGTACACTGAAGATTCAACCAGCGGGTAGTGATGAAGCGCCGGTTGAATCTTCTGATTACACAACGTACCTATTCGCATGAAACTCCACTACAGCGGCACGAAGCTGTAGCTGATGGTGTACTGATACCACCACAACCAGTAGTAGACTTTAAGTACGCCGGTCAACTGATTGTCATATCGAAACACATACTGGGTCCTTTTTCCGCACATGTCGGTTGCCGTTATTCTTTTCTCGTAACTTCCAGCCCCGGACACTGCTTGTATCGAATGCAAGTCAATGCGATATGTACGCGTATTACCATTTACCTCCACCAGATTGGCTCCGGTGACCTCGAGGAGCTGCCCATCGTCTCGTACCTGGAAATCAACGGCAAGCGGTATATCAACCGGGAAAACCGTCCACCCTTGCAAAATGCCGTTTTCCGGTACGCG
>ERZ795049.5436-NODE-5436-length-11784-cov-4.847557_pt1 | contig 11784 bp, 10 predicted proteins | sample MGYA00375133_ERZ795049 | MGnify/ENA primary metagenome ERZ795049 (study PRJEB30178, sample SAMN05720147) | activated sludge metagenome | isolation source: anaerobic digester from wastewater treatment plant | place: Japan | collected 2015-04-20 ...
CTCCTATTATTGAAATTTATTTAGGTAACCTGTGCAATATCTTCGGGGCGACGGGTTATTGAATTTGTGCAATGAATTTATGTATCTCGTGTCCGTTGCCCTGTCCCTGCATCTACTCCAGCTTAACGTTTTCTTCAATACTGTGACCTCTAAGATATGCTTCGGCACTCATCCTTTTCTCGTTTTCAAACTGTAATTCTTCTATTCTCAGACTTCCTGTGCCGCAGCCTACAACTATTCCATCTCTTTCTACCCGCCTTATGAGACCATGATCTTCATTCCAAACCTCATCTTTCAGAGTTGTTGATTTAAAAATTTTGAATATCTTCCCGTTATATGATGAGAAGGCTCCCGGCCATGGGTATGTTCCTCTTATCAGGTTTCTTATCTCTTCGGCACTTTTTGCCCAATTAATCCGACCCAGAGCTTTGTTCATTATCGGGGCATAGCTGGCTTCCGAATCATTCTGAGGAAACCTTCCCGCCTTTCCTTCCATAAGAAGTTTTAGGGTATCGGATAAGGCCGAAGCTCCGAGTTCCGACATTCTATCGTGAAGCTCGCCGGCAGTCTCATTTTCGCCTATCGCTATTTCCTTTCTAATTATAATATCCCCTGTGTCCAGCCCCTCGTCCATGTATATAGTAGTAACTCCCGTTGTTTTCTCCCCATTTATTATGCACCAGTTAATAGGTGCGGCTCCTCTATATTTGGGCAGAAGGGATGCATGAACATTAATACAGCCTAAAGGTGGTATACTGAGTATCTCACGGGATAGGATCTGTCCAAAGGCTACTACAATTATTACGTCAGGCTCCAAATCTCTTAATACTCCTGTAAACTCTTCTGTTTTGATTTTTTCAGGCTGATATACAGGTATTCCTGATTCTTCCGCCAGTACTTTTACAGGAGATAGCGCAAGCTTTTTGCCCCTGCCTTTTGCACGATCGGGCTGTGTCACAGCTGCAGCTACATCGTACCCCTGCACAAGCATCTCCTTAAGGCACGGAACTGCAAAACCGGGGGTTCCCATAAAAACTATCCTCATCTGCTGATCTCCTCTTTTGGACTTAATCTTCCTTTATTATTTCCGTTGCTTTATCGGTAAAAAGTATACCGCCAAGGTGGTCAATTTCATGGCAGAAGGCTGTGGCTAAAAGCTCTGTTCCTGTCAATTCAATTGTTTCACCTTTCCTGTCCATTGCCCTGACAATTACCTTTGCAGGCCTTTTTACCTGTCCCCTGGTTCCCGGTATACTGAGACAGCCTTCCTCCCTTATCTGCTCTCCGCTTTCATAAACTATAACAGGATTGATAAGCTCTGTTGGTCCTTCCCCGACATCAATAACAACGACTCTTCTCAATACACCGACCTGAGGAGCGGCAAGGCCTACTCCCGATGAATCATACATTGTTTCCTTCATATCATCAAGCAATGTCAGAATTCTATTATCAATGACATCTACTTTTCTCGAAACCTTCCTTAAAATTTCATCCCCATCTTTTCTAATAGTCCTGATCGCCATATTTATCCTCCCAAGAACCCAAATAATTTGAAATTGCAGCAATATCAATAAAAATATATCCTATCTGTACTAATGTCCACAGCCCATAGTCCCCGGCCCTCGCAGCCCGTATCTCGTATCTCGTATCTAAAATAACTATATCATACTTTGAGGGTTCAAATCTATGCTTATGTTCACATTCGACCGGCCTTCGCCGCAAGTATCATTAAGATTTTCGAGTATTGCCCTTAAAACTTCTTCACTCTTGCTCTTAATTACTATTTGCCACCTGAATCTGTTTTTTATACGGGACATAATGGCGGCTGCAGGCCCCAATTTCTCTACATTATTGTAATGTTTTACATATCTATCTAACAATAGGCTGACCTCATTTGCATATTTAATAACTTCGCTCTCTTCAGCACCGCTTATAATGATATTGGCCATATTGGAAAATGGAGGGTAGCAAAGTTCCTTCCTGAGCAATATTTCTTTTTCGTAAAAGCCCTTATAATCATGGCAGCTGGCATATTCAATGCTATAATGTCCGGGGCTGTATGTCTGTACAATTACACGCCCTGCTTTGCCTGCTCTCCCTGATCGTCCGGCAACCTGTGCAATCATTTGAAAAGTCCGCTCAGCAGATCTGAAATCAGGCAGATTGAGGCTGGTATCTGCAGCTATCACTCCTACCAATGTAACATCAGGAAAATCCAGTCCCTTGGAAATCATCTGGGTCCCAAGGAGCACATTTGTTTCTCTCCTCCTGTATTTATCCAGAATCTCCTGATGTGAATTTTTCCTGGAGGTGGTGTCCGCATCCATTCTCAATACATTTTTTACCGAGAACTTCTTCTGAAACTCCTTCTCCAACTTCTGAGTTCCCACCCCAAAGTACTTTATTTTATTACTTTTACATTTAGGGCATATAGTAGGATTATCTATTTCATATCCGCAGTAATGACATACAAGTTTTTCGTTTCCCATATGGTAGGTAAGGGAAATGCTGCAGCGGGGACATTTCATTACTATTCCGCATTGCCTGCAGGATACAAAGGTTGAGTGACCCCTTCTGTTTAAAAATAGTATCATTTGATCTTTGTTCTTAAGGTTATCTAATATGGCTTCCGTCAGGCTGTCGCTAAATATTGTCCTGTTGCCGGACTTAATCTCTTCCCTCATATCAACTATTTCTACCTGGGGCATTGGACTCCCGTTCACCCTCAATCGCAGCTCTGCCAGGCCAATCTCCCCTGTCATTGCCCGATAATACGTCTCAACTGATGGAGTTGCCGAGCCCATAAGAAGATGTGCTCCCTCAAGCCGGCACCTTTTCTCCGCAACCTCCCGTGTAAGGTATTTGGGCCTAATTTCTGATTTATATGTATGCTCATGCTCCTCATCGATAATTATCAGGCCTAAAGCTTTAAAAGGAGCAAATACAGCCGACCGTGCCCCAATAGCTACTTTTACAATTCCGGATTTTATTTTTCTCCACTCGTCATATTTTTCACCCTCAGATAATCTGCTATGCATAACCGCAATATTGTCTCCGAAACGGTTTTTAAACCTTGATACCATTTGAGGCGTCAAGGATATTTCTGGCACCAGCATTATAGAGTCCTTGCCCTTTGAAAGCATCTCTTCAATAAGCTCCAAATAAACTTCAGTCTTTCCGCTGCCTGTTACGCCATGAAGCACTACATCCCTATTCCGAGAAAAAAAACCTCTTATTTCTGCCAATACTTTACGCTGCTCCATCGAAAGTTCATACCTTTTCTCGCTGTATACCTTATAACCGGTCCCTCTATATTCATCCTTTTCCTCTATTCTTATATATCCCTTTTTCTCCATGGCTTTGATTGATGAATCACAGTTTCCGCAGATTTCCCTAAGCTTTGATAAAGATATGCCTGGATTTTCAATAAGCAGCCTAAAGATCTCTTTCTGTCTGCTGGCATTTTTATTAATTTCAACTTTATCACTATCAATTAGATACAAGAGCTTTTCAGTTTTCTTACCTATTTTATTTTCTATCAGCTGTACTCTCCGAATCACCCCTGCATCCAGAAGCTTCTTTATATAATGATCTATTTTACTGTCATTGAAATATGCCCTTATGTCCTCTATTCTGGCGCTTCCGGAATTTTGCTCAAGAAATTCCGCTATCTCAGCCATTCTGCCAGAATTCTGGCTATTGATACTTTCATAAATATCTTCGCTGTCTGCCAATTCTATTATACAGCTGCTCTTTGTCCTTACAGGAGAGGGCACTATAGCCTGTATTGCATCTATATGGTAGCTTAAGTACTTTTTCTTCATCCATTCGGCTAATTCAACAAGCTCCGGTGTCATTACAGGCTCATCATCCAAAACTCTGAATATGGACTTTAGCCTTGAGTCGCTGAGGTTTGTGCTGTCCTTTACCCTGATGACATACCCCTCCAGTTTCTTATTTCCCATACCGAAGGGCACAATAACCCTGCTTCCAACTGCAGTCTTTTCTTCCATACTTTTCGGAATAATGTAGCTGTAAGCCTTGTCTGTCTCTTTACACTTGTTTGCCACAATAACCTCAGCATATAACTTGTTAACCATTTTGATCTCCCCTAATGACACATTTGAAGAATAATGCGACGCATTATTCTAAAAAAGCGTACTGTTACGTACGCTTTATACCTTTTATTCTGTCAAGTATTATATCCGCAATCTCAAGCTTGCTCTTTTGCGGGATACTCTCAATATTACCTTTGCTGTCGATAATCTTCACTACATTGGTATCGGCGGCAAATCCTGCTCCCGGCTCATTCAAATCATTGGCTACTATTAAGTCCAGATTTTTCTTTTTAATTTTGAGGGCAGCATTTTCTGTCAGGTTCTCTGTTTCCATTGCAAAGCCTACAATTATCTTATCACCTTTGATTTTCCCTAATTCATAAAGTATATCCGGGTTTTTCTTCAGCTTTAATTCAAGCTCCGGGGATTCCTTCTTTACCTTTTGACTATATGGGGTCACAGGTGCATAATCGGCTACGGCAGCAGCTTTGATTACTATATCGCATTCGCCGAAAAGCTCCATAACCTTATCATACATCTCCTGAGCGGACACCACATCATACTTTAACACTCCATAGGGCGGATTGATATTTACAGGCCCGGATACCAGTAAAACTTTGGCACCTCTCTGAGCTGCCTTCTCTGCAATTGCATATCCCATTTTCCCAGTGGAGTTATTCGATATAAATCTTACAGGGTCAATAGCCTCCCTAGTTGGTCCGGCAGTTAAGAGAACAGTTTTGCCGACCATATCCTGCTTTTGATTTAGATAATCTATAATTGCTTTTTCTATAACAGCAGGGTCGGCCATTTTGCCCTTTCCCACATCACCGCAGGCAAGGCGCCCATCCTCCGGGAGAACTATGCTATATCCAAGTGTCTCAAGCTGCTTCATATTTCTCTGAAGCACAGGGTTTTCATACATATTGGTATTCATAGCCGGAGCAATTATTACCTTTGCTTTGGTTGCCATAACGGTAGTGGAAAGCATATCGTCAGCAATCCCGGATGCAAGCTTTCCGATAATATTAGCAGTTGCAGGGGCAATTACAAATACGTCGGCCAGCTTTGCAAGGGAAATATGTTCTATCTCCCAGTAACTTGACGTATCAAACATATCGACAGCTACCTGATTAAGCGAAAGAGACCGGAGGGTAAGAGGAGTGACAAACTTGCATGCTGAATCCGTCATAACAACATGTACTTCAGCATTCAGTTTCATAAGCCTGCTTACAAGCTCACATGCTTTATATGCGGCTATACCCCCTGATACTCCGAGCACTATTTTCTTTCCTTTTAACATATTACTCTCCTATGCATTTCCCGTATATTCCTTGAATGTATCGAACCAAGCATTTTGCATTGAATCCATACAGAAACATTTCTATCTATCTATATTGCACCTAACTCTGATCATATGTGATGATGCGTTTACTCCGATGATTTTGCGGGCTTGCTCCTCTCAAATATAATCTTATTATCGCAAATTTCATTTATTGCTATCGTCACCGGTTTGCTTGATTCAACCGGTGTGAGCTTAGGTTGTCCGTCAACCAGCTGCCTTGCTCTCTTGGCAACAGCAACCACCAGTGTATATTTGCTATCTACCTTTTGCAGTAATGTTGACAAAGTAGGATATATCATTTTATCCCTCCCTGAAATTTTCAAATTCTATATTGCATCTTTTATACCTGCATTTTTCAGCAGTAATTATGCAGCTTATTTTTGCCGCTGCTTCCTTTATATCGTTATTAACTACGATATAATCGTAGTAAGTTGCGTAATTTATCTCTGAATAAGCGTTTTTCATTCTTTTGCAAATATCCTGTTCGGTCTCTGTTCCGCGGTTTTCTATTCTTCTTCTGAGATCTTCAAAGGAAGGAGGCATTATGAAAATGAACACGGCTTCAGAAAAAGCCTCTTTAACCTTCATACCTCCCTGGACATCTATTTCCAGTATAACGCTTTTCCCTTCTCCAAGCTTATCCATGACATACTTCCTGGGGGTTCCATAATAATTATCATATACTTTTGCATATTCTATGAATTCCCCATTCCCGGCCATCTTGGCAAACTCCTCTATATCCTTGAAGAAATAGTTAACCCCTTCATATTCTCCATCCCTGGGCTTCCTCGTTGTTGCTGAAACAGAAAGTTCCAGGTTTTCGCCATAGCTGCGAAGGAGTTCCCTGCATATAGTACTTTTGCCGGCACCTGAAGGACCTGATATAACAATAAGCAGACCCCTTCTTTTCATATTTCCCTCCACTTTTCCTATTCTTCTGTAATTACCTCTTCATCATCTTCATCACGGTCAACAAGCCTATGTGCTACGGTTTCCGGCTGCACTGCAGACAGAATAATATGATCGCTGTCAGTAATAATAACAGCCCTCGTCCTCCTGCCGTATGTAGCATCAATTAACATGCCCCTGTCCCTGGCTTCCTGTATTATCCTTTTAATAGGAGCTGATTCCGGACTTACAATTGCCACTATTCTATTTGCTGATACTATGTTCCCGAACCCGACGTTTATTAGTTTGATACCCATATTGAACCTCCCTCTATTCTATATTCTGTACTTGTTCCCTTATTTTTTCGATTTCTGTCTTTATACATATTACACTATTTAATATTTCCAGATCATCACTCTTTGAACCAATAGTATTAATCTCACGGTTCAGTTCCTGTATCACAAAATCAAGCTTCTTACCTATGGGGCCATTTAAATTCAACGCTTTCCCCAACTCATCCAAATGACATCCAAGCCTTACTATTTCTTCATCAATATTTGATTTGTCAGCGAATACCGCAACTTCTGTGAGAAGTCTGTTTTCATCAATCGGTATATCTATAGTCAGTTCTTTAATTCTATCATACAACTTGCTCTTATATTCTGATACAATGCCTTCGGATTTTCCCTTGATATTTTCTACCATAACTTTAATAATTTCAATTTTTTTCAACAGATCACACTTTAGTCTGACCCCTTCACGCTCTCTCATCTCAACTAAAGCATTAAAAGCAATATCCAGTGCCTCTTTAAGGGTTAGCCAAAGTTCTTCCATATCTTGTTCAACAGTCTCCAAAACCATGATATCAGGAAATCTCGTAAGCAATGACAAACTGATGTCATCTTTTATTTTGAACATTTCTCTCAAAGTATTCAGAGAATCTACATAAGCGTTTGCAAGGTTTGTGTCAAGCTTTACCTGCGAGTTCTGACCAAAGGTGCTGTAATTTATGTATATATCAATTTTCCCTCTGCTTATCCTGTTATTGACAAACTCTCTTACTTTCTCCTCTAATACCGACATGGATCTTGGCATTCTAACAGATACATCACAATACCTATGATTGACAGACCTTGCTTCAACAGTAAAAGTACTTGTACCCTGGCTGAATTCTCCCCTTCCAAAGCCCGTCATGCTCTTTATCAAATCCATCATCCTTCCGTTTGCTATTAATTGTTAGTTTCATATGTTCATAATAGTGCTTCGTTCTTTTGCTGACCGGGGCAATTCTTATTTATGTATTATAACATATAAATATATTATTAAACATATATGTGGCTAATATTTTTTGTTTTCTTTATATATCTTCAATTTACTGAATAATTCATTAATTATCTGCTCCTTGACATTTATCATCATTGCTTCCCTTAAAGTATAATATAGTAAAAAAGCATGTAGAATGATATAATAAAACAGCTAATTGGAGTAAAAATTAATTTGTTTTACACTAAGAAATTCCATGTACTTTTGAGTGTAAAGCACTCTATGGGAGGTATCCGAATTGCCATTTGACGGAGCAGTGGTTAATGCAGTTGTTTATGAATTAAACAACAAGTTGATAAACGGTAAAATTGAAAAAATATATCAGACGGAAAAAGACGAATTAATCATACATATCAGAGGCTTCGGGGAGACCTGCAAGCTATTGTTAAGCGCAAGCTCGACCTTTCCCAAGGTCCATCTTACACAGGAAAACAAATCCAACCCTGCTTCCCCCCCATCCTTTTGCATGCTGCTAAGGAAACACCTTTTGGGAGGGCGTATTGTTTCAATAAGACAGCCTGAATTTGAAAGAATCATTGAAATAGATGTGGATTCCGTGGATGAACTGGGATACAGCACTCATAAAACCCTTATTGCAGAAATAATGGGCCGCCACAGCAATATTGTTTTTATTGATAAGCCCACAAAAAAAATTATAGACAGTATTAAAAGGATAAGCTTTGAAATAAGCAGCATCAGGGAAATCCTGCCCGGCAGAGAGTATGAATATCCCCCTTCCAATGATAAGACAAACCCCCTGAAAGCATCAAAGGAAAGCTTCATTGAAGGTATTAACGGGTTTCCGGCAAGTATAAGGGCGGAAAAATATATCATGAGCACATATACCGGCATCAGCCCTGTCATTGCAAGGGACATTTGCCTAAGAGCGGAGTTGGACAGCGACGCAGACCTGAAGCAGTATGACAATGATTGGATAGAACAGTTATATTCCTCCTTTGATAGATTTCGTGAAGCCGTGCTCAATGCCTCCTTCAGCCCCAATATAGTCTATATGGATGGAAAAGCTTCGGATTTTTCATGCTTCGTTCTTGATATATACGGAGACTGCAAAAAGCAGAGGTTTAAAAGCATAAGCGAGGCAATTGAAAGATTTTATTACGAAAAAGATTTAAGAGATCGGATTAAACAAAAGTCAGGCGATTTACATAGAATAATCACCGGCAGGCTGGATCGCTGCCATAAAAAAGCCGAAGTTCTTGGTGGAGAGCTTCAGGAGGCTGAAGGCTCTGAAAAATATAAAATATACGGCGACCTTATTATGTCCAATATATATAGTTTGCAAAAAGGACAGGAAAGAGCAAGACTCCTCAACTATTACTCCTTTGAAACCGAATATGCTGATATCGCTTTGGATGCAAAGCTTTCCCCTTCAGCTAATGCTCAGAGATATTACAAGCGTTATAATAAATTAAAAAATGCCGGAAGGAAAATAAGTCTTCAGATTGAGGAAAACAGGCAGGAAATAATGTACTTGGAATCCCAGCTTGATAACCTGGATAAGTGTACTGAAGAAATAGAAATTGAAGAAATACGAAATGAACTGACTGAACAGGGTTATACAAAAGCAAAAAAAGCTGCAAGCAGAAAACAGAATAAAGTATCGGAGCCTATGATTTTCGTATCCTCTTCGGGTTTCCGGATATACGCAGGTAAAAATAATGTTCAAAACGACTATATTACTCTGAAACTAGCTGCTAGTCAGGATATATGGCTCCACGCAAAAGAAATCCCAGGCTCCCATGTTATAATAAAGACTGAAGGCAAGGATATCGATAGTGTTACCCTTGAAGAGGCTGCAAATCTTGCTGCATATTACAGCAAAGGCAGAATATCCTCCAAAGTGCCGGTAGATTATACCCGCAGGAAAAATGTCAGGAAGCCTGCCGGAGCAAGACCGGGCATGGTAACATACGACAATCATCAGACAATATATATTACTCCCGATGAAGCAAAAGCGAATAATTTAAAAACTAAAGCTGTTGAGTAACTCAACAGCTTTAGTTTCATTATAAATTTGACCTAAGTCTTTATAGCTTCTTGGAGAATATTGCAAATACTGCAATAACCGCAAGTCCGAATATCATCAGGCTCTTTTGTTGAATTGCTGTTATACCTGCAAATGCAATCCATGCAATAACAAGAGGTATTACATATTTTGTAAGGTTATACCAGATTTCAAAAGCTCCGAAGCTTATTGTTCCGCCATTTGTAAGCTCATCCTTAAGGTCTTCCTTCTTCATGAAGAAGCCGACAAAGATTGCAAGCAAGCCTCCGCCGATAGCCAGGAATATCTTGTCTGTAAGGATATCGAAGAAGTCGAAGAAACCGACTCCGAATATCGTAAATCCTGACATAACCCCAAGGGATAGTGATGCAAGAATGCACATTACCGCCATGATAGCAGAAGTAATGTAAACAGCCTTTTTCCTTGGCATTTTCTGTTGGTCAATCAGATATGCAACAACAACTTCCAGCAGGGATACCGATGAGGTAAGAGCGGCAATAAAGAGAAGCAGGAAGAACAATGCTGAGAATATTACGCCGAAACCACCCATCTGAGCAAATACCTGAGGAATAACTACAAATACAAGGCCCGGTCCTGCAGTTGGTTCTACTCCGAATGCAAAGAGCGCCGGGAATATTGCTACAGCAGCCAGAAGAGCAACACTTGTATCCATAGTGGTTACAATCAAAGCATTTTGTGGAAGCTTTTCATCCTTGCTCAGATAGCTTCCGTATGTAATCATGCAGCCCATGCCAAGGCTCAGTGAGAAGAATGCCTGCCCAAGTGCAGCCAGGAAGGTCTGACCCGTTACCTTTGAAAAGTCAGGTGTAAACAGGAACTTAAGCCCTTCGCCACCGCCGGGAAGACTGACAGTTCTGAAAATAATAGCTATCAAAATAACATACAACAGAGGCATCATTACCTTACCTGCTGCTTCAATACCGCTTTGAATACCTTTTGCGACAATCACCACATTGATTGCTAGGTATATAACCATCCATACCAATGGCTCAACAGGGTTAGTTATGAAAGCTCCAAAGGCGTCCCCTATTGCTTCGGGAGCAGCTAAAAGTCCTGTGAAAGATTTTGCGATATAAGCCAGTGACCATCCGCCGACAACCGGATAAAAGCCCATAATGAAGAATCCGCTTAAGACTCCCAAGGCTCCAGCAAAGGACCATCTGTCACTGACACTTTTGTAAGCGCCAACTGCTGCAAGGCCACTCCTTCTACCTACGGCAAACTCGGCAGTCATAATACAAAGTCCTACAAGTGCAACACAACCCAAATAAATAATGATAAATGCTCCGCCACCGTTCATGCCGGTCAGGTACGGGAATCTCCAGATATTGCCAAGCCCAACAGCTGAGCCTGCTGCTGCCATAAGAAATCCAAACCGAGATCCCCAGTTTTCTCTTTTTTCTGTCATCATTTATACCTCCTTTTTTTTTATATACCATAATGATACATTTAATTTTCAAAAAATTCAACACAATTTAATGGTTCTCTAAAAAAAAGGTAAGTCTCAGCACAAATTTCAGCTTCCTTTTTTATTGATTGTGTCTGTTTTCCAATTGCTACAGGGTTTTATTGTCAAAAATATATCATTATGTATTTTTAAATGAATATTCTATAAGCTTCTGCTCCCTGGCTTTATTGCTGCAGATCCGGATTTGCACAAAGGGCATTCCTCCGGATCAAAGGTATCTATATCTATTTTAATCACACTTTTATAAGGTACATCGAATAGAGCCTTGCCCCTGCTTCTGTCTACTACGCAGGCTACACCTGCAACCTCACCCCCTGCCGAGCGCACTGCATCGATTACTTCTTTCACAGAACCTCCTGTTGTGATTACATCCTCAACAACAAGCACCCTTGATCCCGGCGTTATTTCAAAGCCCCGTCTCAAAGTCATAACTCCATTTTCCCTCTCTGCAAAAATTGCCATTACCCCCAGCTGCCTTGCCACCTCATAAGCCAATATTATACCGCCTATGGCGGGTCCGATTACCATATCAATATCGTATCCTTTATATTTTTCAGCCAGATCCCTTGATATTTCTGCGCTGATATCAGGATATCGGAATATTTTTGCACATTGAATATATTTATTGCTATGCTTGCCCGATGTGAGCAAAAAA
>ERZ795049.5442-NODE-5442-length-11780-cov-6.110192_pt1 | contig 11780 bp, 9 predicted proteins | sample MGYA00375133_ERZ795049 | MGnify/ENA primary metagenome ERZ795049 (study PRJEB30178, sample SAMN05720147) | activated sludge metagenome | isolation source: anaerobic digester from wastewater treatment plant | place: Japan | collected 2015-04-20 ...
CACTTGCGGGGCCATGGAAGGCGGCGGGCGGTTCATTGCGCGCGCCGTGGCTGGCTGACGCGCGCCGCACGCCGGCCAGATCCCCGTCCGTAGCGGGCGAGACCATGGCGCCCCGGGAAGCCCCGAAGCCGGACCGACGGCGGCGCGGAGCGGCCGCTTTCCCGACCTGATGGCTGTGGAGGATGACTGTTGTGAAGAGCCTGAACTCGCTGCGCAAGGGGCTGGGGCTGGCGGTCCTGGGCATGCTGCTGGTGACGCTGGCCGGTTGCAACAAACCGCTGGCATCCTTCCGACTCCGGGGGGCCGAGAAGCGGGTCCAGGAGGCCGAGGAGAAGCAGGCGCAGCAGCACACGGCCGAGCTGCTGCAGCAGACGCGCAACGCGATCAATACGACGCAGAATCAGTTGAATCAGGGCGACGCGGTGGCGGCCAAGGAGTCGTCGGCCGAGGCGGCGCGCCTGAGCAAGGAACTGCTGCAGCGCACGACCGAGGCCCACGCGATTTTCCTGCGGGACCAGGCGAACATCTGGATCGACCGCGCGCGGACGAACCAGGCGCAGCAGGAGAACGCCGAGCTGTTCGCGCAGATCCAGGAGAACAATGTCGAGGGGACCGAGGCGTTCGGCAAACAGAAGTACGACAAGGCGATCCAGATCTTCGGCAAGGTCGTCGACGACGTGCAGTATCTGCTGAGCGCGCTGCGCAAGAAGGCGACCGACGGACTGGCCGAGGCCGAATCGCTCAAGGAGGAGCTGATCGCCGAGGGGGCGCCGGAGCACGCGCCTGAATTTATCAACAAGATCGACCAGCAGATTACGCAGATTCGCGACAACATCGAGCGCGAGTACAACTACCGCACGGCCCTGGCGATCCGCGATCAGGCGCGTCAGACGAAGCAGGAAGGGATCCAGCAGACCAAGAAGGTCAAGAGCGACAAGCAACTGACCGAGATTGAGAACCTGCTGGACGAGGCGACGACGCTGGGGGCGGAGACCTACACCTACAACCTGTTCAGCGCGATCACGAAGGAATTCGAGAATCTGGTCAGCCAGTTTTATGAGGAAAACTACGACACGGTGCTGACGCAGGCGCCCAAGCTCAAGCCGCAGGTCGAGGAACTGATCCTGGAGACCAAGCGGGTGGCGGCCGAGACGAAGATCAAGGAAGTGGAAGGGGCGATCAACAGCCTGGTGGCGATGGAGGCGCGCGGCTACCTGCCGGGGCGGGTCGAGCAGCTCGAGGCGCTGCTGGCCGACGCGCGCGAGCAATATGAGCAGGAGGCGTATGTCGAATCGCGCGAGATCAGCGACCGGGCCCTGGAGGAGGAACAGAACATCCTGCAGGAGTTCGACGATCTGGCGCAGCAGCACATCACGACGGCTTCGGACGAGCTGGCGACGGCCGAAGGGGTCTATGAAAAGATGGAGCATATCTTCCTGCGCCAGATTCCCGGCCCGTGGGAAGGCGACGCGCTGGCGCTGGAGAACGCCAAGCAGGCGCTCAAGGAGGAGCTGCGGCGGCGGGTGAACAATGCGCGGGTGAATCTGGGGATGGCGCAGCTTCAGCGCGAGGAGAAGGACTTCGACCGGGCGATCGAGATCGCGCGCGACGTGGCCAGCGAGGCCGAGGACGTACGCCAGCAGACGTTCCGCGTCGTCGCGCACAACGCGATCCTTGACCTGTCCAACATGCTCTCGCAGTACGAGGGGCAGGGGGGCCGCCAGTATGCGGCCAGCGAGATGGACAAGGCGGTCGAGATGCTGGAGCAGAGCAAGCAACTGCTGGCGACCGAACAGTATCGCGAAGCGGTGCGGCGCACGGCCGACACCAAGGCGCAGATCGAGGTGCTGGTGCAGGAACTGGAACGGGTGGCGGTCAACCGGATCGAGAGCGCGCAGCAGGCGCTGGCGCAGGCCAAGGCCGACCGGGCCGAGGAATACGAGCCGATTGCCTTCACGCAGGCGCTGGTGGAGTTGCAGGCGGCGCAGGAGGCGCTGGCGGCCGAGGGTCGCCACATCGCGATCGAGGCGGCGATCCAGGCGGAGAACCTGGCCGCCGAAGCGTCGACCAATGCGCTGCGCCAGTGGGTGCAGGAGCTGATGGCCGAAGCCGACACGCTGATCAACAACGCGCGCGAAGCCGAGGCCGACCGCTACGCGCCGGAGAAACTGGACCGGGCCTTCGCGATCCGGCGCAACTTGCAGACGCTTTACGATCAGGGGCAGTATCGCGAGGCGGTCGATGTCGGCGCGCAGACGGTGCAGCAGGCCCACGAGGCTCTGTATGCCAAGGTGATCGAGGCGGAGAACGCGATCGCCAAGGCGAAGCGGTTCGAGGGATGGGAGTTTGAAAACGCCCGCCTGGCCGACGCCATGGTGAGCGCCAAATACGCCCGCGAGATGATGGCCGAGGGGCGCTTCCGGCTGGCGGAACAGCATGCCTGGAACGCGCTGGTGAAGGCCGAGGAAGCAGCGGTCAACGCGCGGCGCGACGGCTTCGAGACACGCATGGCCAGCCTGGCGGCCCGCGTCGAAGACGCCCAGCGCAAGGGCGCCGGCTACTATCAGACGCAGGATCTGGCGTCGCTGCTGGCCGAGATGAATCGCCTGCGGATGGAGTTCGATCCGCACGACTACGAGGATTATGCGCAGCAGGTCGACCTGGTCGAGGCCAAGCTGATCGCGCTGATGGAGCTGACCCCGGACGTGCTGAAGGCGCTGGTGCTCGACATGAGCCAGCGGATGACCGAGCTGGAGCAGCGCGGCGCGGCGCTCTACATGCCGAACAAGCTGGCGGAGGTCGAACGCAAACTGAAGTACGCGCAGATCGACTACCAGGCCGGCAAGTATCGCCCCAGCTACCAGAACGCGAAGGACGCGTGGGCCGTGCTGGATGAGATCGAGCAGAACCTGGAGGAGCGCGAGTTCGATGCGGCGCTCAACGACCTGATGGTCGAGCTGTCGGATCAGATCCGGGCGTTCGCGCCGGTGCTCGACATGGGGGCGAACACGCTGCTGGAGCTGGTGATCGGGCCGCAGGGGCAGGCGCGGGCGACGTCAATCCTGGGCGTGCGCTCGCCCACGGATCTGCGCGATTCGATCACCGAGATCGGCGCCCGGATCCGCCGGATGCAGGCGCCCCGTTCGCGCGAGACGCTGCAGCAGGAGATGCTGCGCATGATGGAGATCGCCAAGACGGCCGCGTCGAATTTCGAGAAGATGCTGATCATGGACCAATACAGCCGCGACCAGGCGCGGGAAATCGTCCAGACCGCATTTCTGCAGATGTATCAGGCGCGGGCGCGCCAGCAGGAACTGCAGCGGATGATCGAGTATCCCAATCCGCAGTTCAAACCGCGCGGCGTCGAACGCGTCGTCTCGTTCCAGGATTACTGAGCCGGAGCAGGTGAGGGATGGATTTTCTCAAGGGCGCCAACGCCGTCTATGCGGCCGAAATCGTGACCGTGCTGGCAATTCTGACGGTGCTGGGTTATTACTTGTATTCGATCGGCGTGTTCAAGAAAAAGTAGCTGATCGTTGCCGGGGGGCGCGGCGGCCACTCTCGCGGGCGCGGCCGCGCCCGCCGTTCCATTGAGCGATTGACGAGAGCGCATGGCACTTTCCAAACCCGCCCCTCCGCGCGCGGCCGGCAAGCAGAAGAAAGCCGATGTCCGTTTCAAGCTGACCAAGGCGCAGAAGGCCTACGTCGAGCAACTGGTGACGCTCGACAACCGGATCGCGGTCTGCCGCGAATACATCGCGCTGTGGATGAACTTTTTCCGGTTTTTCGCCGAGGACATGACGCGCAAGGAGATCACCGCCGCCGAGGAAAAGCAGTTCTTTCAGGTGATGACGGCGCTGACGCGCAAGCACTTCACGTTCGTCGAGCTGATGGCCGAGACGTTCGACCGGGGCAACGACATCATCGCCGTGCTGAGCACCGCCGTCAGCCTGACGCACATCCAGAACATGCCGGAGAATACCCGCGGCAAGCTGGAGCTGGACTGGCACAATCTCTTCCTGGACATGAACCGGACGCTGGGCCGGTTGCTGCGCCGCCTGCCGGGCAACATGACGCTGAGCGAGGCGCTGGCGTCGGTCAACGCCAAGCCGGTGGCGCCCGATCCGGGCGCGGCCCGGGCCGAGGGCAAGGGCGCCAAGCCGGCGGCCGCCGCGGGGGCATAACCCAGCGCGGCGCACGCGGCCCGGGCGCAATTCCCCATCAACAGATTTTCCCGTTTGCGGAGGTCCGCGATGACGCTGTGGCACGATACAGGGGCGCGGCGCTTCGGCTCGCGCGACGAAATTGAGGCGGCGGTCGCCCGTGGCGAATCGCTGGCCGGCGCGTGCCTGGAGGGGCTCGACCTGGCGGGGGCGAAGCTGGCCGGCGCCGACCTGACCGGCGCGCGGCTGAGCGGGGCCAACCTGACCGGCGCGGTGCTGGCCGACGCGACGCTGACGCGCGCCCGGCTGGACGAAGTCGTCGCGCCGGAAGCCGATTTCTCGCGGATCCACGCCGAATTCGCCGTGTTCGGGCTGGCGCGGCTCGCCGGCGCGCGGTTTCACGCCGCCGACCTGCGCCGATCCAATTTTGTGGGCGCGGTCGCCCCCGGCGCCGACTTCTCCCAGGCCGACGTCTACTACGCCCGGTTCGCCGGCGCCGATCTGTCGCAGGCCTGCTTCACGCAGGCCAACGTGCAGCGGGCGGTGATCCGGGCGGCCGATATCCGCCATGCGCGGTTCGAGGGGGCGCGCGGCAAGGCCACGTTCGACCGGAACACGCAATAGACGAGGCGACGGCGGTCGATTGCGATTGCGATACCGATACCGATAGCGATGGGTTGCGAACATGCTGCTGCGTCATTTCATGCTTGATGTCGGGCCGCAGGAGGCCAACTGCTACCTGCTGGCCGATCTGGCGGCGAAGACCGGGATCCTGGTGGACGCCGGGGCGTTCGAACCGGCGATCGTGGCGCTCGCGGCCGAGCATGACCTGCGCATGGCGGCGATCCTGCTGACGCACCTGCACTGGGATCACGTCGACGGGCTGCCGGAATATCTGCGCCACTGGCCGGCGGCGCGCGTGATCGCATCGGCGGCGCTGGCGACGGCCGAGGTCGAGCGGACGGCCCCCGGCGAGGAGCTTGAAATCGAACCGTTCCGGTTCCGCGTGCTGCGAACCAGCGGCCACACGCCCGAATCGGTGTCGTATTACTGCGCCGAGCATGCGATCTGTTTCGTCGGCGATGCGCTGTTTGCCGGGTCGATCGGCGGGACAGCCGACGAGGAGAAATTGCGTGAGGAGACCGGCTGCATTCGCGACCATCTGTTCACGCTGCCCGACGCGACCGAGCTGCTGCCGGGTCACGGGCCGGTCACCACCGTCGCCATCGAGCGCGCGGCCAACCCCTTCTTGAAGCCGGGTTTCGGTCGGAATTGACGCGCGCCGTAATCGAAATTCGCCCCCCTTCGGGGACGGGGGTTTTCCGTGTCGGCGTCCCCAGGTTGCGCTGCGCTCCACCTGGGGCCATTCAATTACCGCCCCGCTGGGGCGACTCACGCGGGCGGCTGTTGACGGGGATTTCGAGGGACGAGATTTCAGTGAGGGACGAACGCTAGCGTGAGGCCGGCCATCCAGGATTTGCCAACCGATCGTCCCCTGCACCGGCTCGGCTCGTGGATCGCCCTTGGCGTCTGGCTCGCGCTGCTGGCGACGATCCTGGTCGACCGGATGGCGCAACCGTGGCGGCCGCTGCTGGCGTGGTGCGGCATCGCGCTGCTGGCGCTGGTCGACTGCCCCTCGCCGCGGCGCGAGGGGGGGGCGCTGCGCCGGCGGCTGGCGGTCGCCGGGCTGGGGGCGCTGCTCAGCACGATCCTTGCCATCGACATCGGCATGCTGGTCGACCGCGCGCCGCAGGCGATCAACGTGTGGTATCTGCGCGCGCGCCATGAGCTGTGGCACGATTTCTGGACCGATCCGAGCCCGCTGCTGATCCTCGCCACGTGGTGGTTCGCCGCCCCGTTCGTGATCGACGCCTGGCGGGCGCGGCGCGAACCGCGCGCGCGGTCGGCCGAGGCGCTGACGCGGCGCCACGCCCTCTGGCTGCTGGCCTGGGCGTTCTGGATCGGCGTGGCGATGTTCGCCTCGATCCGGCCCGACCGGGCGTATTACCGGTTTCCACAGGAGATGGGGCTGCACGCGCCGCTGTTCCTGTTCTGGATACGCCGCGCGGGGGCGGCGCCCGACCTGCAGCGGCGGCTGGCGCGCATCGCGCCGTGGATGATGGGGGCGGCGCTGCTGGCGGGGCTGGTCGTCGCGATCGCCTACGTGACCGGCGACTGGAACCGGCAGGTGGCGATCGGGCGGGCGGGGATCTGGCGCACCGAACTGGTCGAGCGCCAGTATATCAACGGCTGGCAGTGGCGGCTGAACTTCCCGCTCGGTCATCACAACCGGATGGGTTTTTTCTCGATGCTGACGGCGCTGCTCTTGTTGATGGCGGCCCGCCGCCGCGGCGGCTGGATGCGGTGGGTCGCGGTCGCCGCGATGCTGGTCGCCCTGGCGACGCTCGGGTTTTCGCTCAACCGGGGATCGTTTCTGGCGCTCGTGGCGGGTCTGATGGTCATGACCGTCCTGTGGCTGGGGCGGCGGGCGGCGTGGCTGCTGCTGTTGCTGCCGGCGGCCTGGCTGGCAATGAGCGACCTGCAACGCCAGCAGGTTCTGTCGCTGGTTGACCGCGAAACCTATCGGTCGCCGCAAAGCACCGTGGTCACGCGGCTGGATCACTGGCGCCTGGCGGCGCGGCTCATCCGCGAGAACCCGGTCTTCGGCATCGGCTACAGCTGGCGGCATTTCGAGGAGTACGCCGAGGACTATGCGAAGCAGGTGGGCGCGCCGGTGTATGAAAAGGCCCACGCCCACAACTACTGGCTGCAGACGGCCGCCGAGACCGGCCTGCCGGGGATGCTGCTCTATCTGGGGTGGACGATCGGGCGGTGGAGTCTGCTGCTGGCGCTTGTCCGGCGGCGCCGCCGGTTGCCGGCCGGCGAGCGCGGTCTCATCGAGGGGTGGTGCGGCGTCGAGGCCGCGATTCAGGTCTACTGCCTGGGGAATCTGCCGTTGCGGCACGGTCTGGGGCTGCTGACCTGGGGGATCTGGGCGGTGATGTGGGTCGATCTGGTGCGGTTGTGGCGCGCCGCGCAAGATCCAGCGGGCGCGCCGAGCGAGACGAGCTAAGCGCGGCGCATCTCCCCTTTGCCTCGCCGCCGGGATTGCGGGTATCGTAGGGGGGCGAGCGACCGAATCCGGGGAGAGCCCCATGGCCAGGAACGAAGCCGACGGCGTCAAGCTGGTTTGCCAGAACCGCAAGGCGCGCCACGAGTACCACATCGAAGAGACCTGGGAGGCCGGGCTGGAGCTGCGCGGCACCGAGGTCAAGAGCCTGCGCCAGGGGAAAGGAAGTCTGCAGGAGGCCTACGCCCAGGTGAAGGGGGGCGAGGCGTGGCTCCTGCAGTTTCACATCCCGCCGTATGAGCAGGGCAACCGGTTCAATGTGGACCCGGTGCGGCCGCGCAAGCTGCTGCTGCACCGGCGCGAGATCGGCAAGCTGGCCGGGGCGGTCAGCCGCCAGGGATACACGCTGGTGCCGTTGCGGGTGTATTTCCGGCGCGGCCGGGCCAAGGTGGAAATCGCCGTGGCCAAGGGGAAAAAGCTGTACGACAAGCGCGAGGCGATGAAGGAACGCGATACGCGGCGCGATCTGGACCGGGCGCTGCGCGACCGGCGCGTTTAAGTTTTTGCCTGACGCGCCGCGCGGGGCTATAGTGGCCGAAACTGCGTCGGGTCCGTCCGGCGGGGGAGGGGCGCGGGCCGTCCCCATCCGTCGGCGCGCGACCGATCGGCGCCGGAGCTCATCCAACCAGCACATGCAGAACCCGCCGTCGAGCACCCCACCGCCCGCGTCCGTATCCCTGTTCCGGTTGCCCCACTGGGTCGGCTACGGCTTGTTTGTGGCGGTTGCGCTGGCCCTCTTTTTCACCGCCGTCCACTCCTATCGCCAGTTCGTCGATGACTATCAGTACAACCGGCCGCGCTACGCGGCGGAACGCGCGCTCGATCTGCTGGCGCAGAACCGGACGGACGAGGCCGCGATCGAAGTCCAGGTGCTGATGCGCGACCGCCCGATCTACACCGGCCTGCTCAACCAGGAGATGAGCGAGGTCTATGAGGGACCGGTCTTCCGCAACCGCGTGACGACCTTCGAGCGGTTGACCGCCGCGCTGCTCGACCATGACCTGCTGCTCGAGGCCGAGATGGTCGGCTGGAAGGCGCTGCTGGAGTTTCACATCGCGAGCCGCGCGCTGGAGATGTTCGTCCCCTGGGAACTGATGCACGCGGTCAAGGTGCTGCGCGACGACTGGTCCTCGGCGTTCCAGATCAGCAAGCTGCTGGCGGCGCACGGGGTCAAGAACAAGGTGCGCCTGCCCAACGAAATCCGGCCCAATCCCTTCCCGGTCGATCCGGCGCCGTTCGCCGATTTGAACCGCCAGATGCCCGATACGCTGATCCAGGGGCTGTTCGACTACTACCAGAGCCGGTTGGCGCCGCGGCCGCCCGAGGCGCGCAACCTGCGCAATCGCGCGGCGGCTCAGCTCGCCAATGCGGAAAAAGCCACGGTTATCCCCGGCGTGCAGCGCCAGCTTCAGGCCTTCCGCCACCGGATTCTGCTCGAGGGCGATCGCCGGCAGGAAGCCGACGCCCTGCTGGCCCAGACGCTGGGACGCGACCCCTCGTTCATGGATGAGTTCTGGGAGCGCTGGCCCTGGCCGTCGGGTCAGGCGCCGGTCAACCTGCTGGAGCGCGACCCGACCGCGATGGACATGCTCTGGCGCGGCCGGGTCACCACCTCCACGGTGACGCTGCCCAGTTTCGTCGACAGCTTCCTGCTCGATGAGCGCGTCAGCGTGCTGGGCGTGGGGGGACTGGAACGGCAGGAACTGGGGTATTTCAACCGGGAGAACAAGCTCTATCCGATCGTCGATGGGGTGGAGTTCAGTCAGAACATCGCCGCGTCGCTGGATTTCGTGTCGGATCGGCCGGTCCGGCGCATCTTTCTGGCGTATGAGGCGACGCCCGCCCTGGGGGTCTATCCGATCCTGCTGCTGAGCATCAACAACGATCCGTATGTGCCGGTGTATCTGGATTCGCCGGAGCCGGACCTGGTTGCGGTCGACGTCGACCGACCGGCCGGCAGCTACCGGTTGACGCTGCTGTATCTCAATGACGCCAGCTTTGTCTGGTCCGAACGCAACATCCACGAAGACCGCAACTTCAAGCTATACCGCATCGCGCTGGTCCACGTCGCGCCGCCCGAATAAGAGCCGCCGATGGCCGGAAAGCCCACCGTCCTCTACCTTCTCGATTACATGGATCTGGGCGGGGGGGAGACGAGTTTTCTGGCGTTGCTGGAGGAAATGGCGCGGCGCGAGTGGCCCGTCCGCCCGGTCGTCATACTGAACCGGCCGGGGCCGGTGGCCGAACGCCTGGCCGCGCTCGGCATCGCCGCCGAGATCGTCGGCTATCCGCTGCGTCTGCGGCGCGGGCCGTTGCCGTGGTTCAGCCCGGCGGCGGCGGCGCGCATCGGGCGGATCGCGCGCGAACGCGACGCGACGCTGCTGCACGCGATCCACTTCTTCGGCATGGTTTACGGCGGATTCGCCGCGCGGCGGCTTGGCTTGCCGCTCGTCTGGACGTGCCATGGCTGGTTCGATGTGGACCGGCCGGTCAAGCGGATCCTGGCGCGCCGTTTCGCCGCGCACATCGCCTGCGTTTCGGATGCCGTGCGCGAAGAAGCCAGCCGACGCATCGGTCCCGGCCGGCCGGTCACGACGAACTACCTGGGCGTGGCGCCGTATCCGGATGCGGGGCCGCAACCGGCGCGAACGGCCGTCCGCGCCGAGCTGGGGGTGGACGACGCGACGCCGGTCGTGGGGATGATCGGCCGGTTCCAGCCGATCAAGGGCCACGACCTGCTGCTCGACGCGTTGCGGCGGGTGCTGCCGCGGCGGCCCGGGTTGAAAGTCTGGATCATCGGCGACGCGCTGTTCGGCAGCGTCGAGGAGGCGGCCCACCGGCGTCGGATCGAAGCGCGGGTTGAGGCGGAAGGCCTCGGCCCGGTGGTGAATTTTCTCGGCTTTCGTCGGGACGCGCGGCGAGTGATGCGCGCGCTGGATCTGCTCGTCATCCCGTCGGCGCGCGAGTCGTTTTCGATGGTCGCGGTCGAAGGATTGGAGGCCGGCATTCCGGTGGTGGGACCCGATGGCTGGGGCCCGCGCGAGATCATTGAGTCGCCGGCGACGGGCCTGCGCTTCCGGCCCGGCGACGCGGAGGATCTCGCCCGCTGCATCGGCGCGCTGCTCGAGCGAACGGGTGACGGAGCGGCGTTTTCGCCCGCCGCCGGGCCGGATCGCGTCCGGCGGCTGTTCAGCGTCGCGGCGCACCTGGAGCGGACGCTGGCGATTTACCGGGAGCTGACGGGCGAGCGAACCGGCGGCGAGAAGGAAAATTGATCACGAAAGGGCGCGAAAGGCACGAAAGAATTAATTTGTAGGTCCTTTCCCCGGCGGCAGCAAAAAAGCCGTCTAGTCAGCCCGTCGGGGCTGGGCATATAATAGGATCGATGGCGGGCGCGGATTCACCGCCCGATGGATGGGTCCCCGCCGCCGCCGACCGGCGATTCACCCCCACACTCGGCCTCCCGACGGAAGGACCACGCATGCATCGCGAAATGCCCCATGAGGAATGTGGGATCGTGGGTGTCTACGGCCACCCCGAAGCGGCCAAACTCGTCTATCTGGGCCTGTATGCCCTTCAACACCGGGGCCAGGAAAGCGCCGGGATCGTCTCGAGCGACGGCGAGAATCTGCATGCCTACAAGGACAAGGGGCTGGTCAACGACGTCTTCGACCAGCACCGCCTGAACGAGTTGACCGGCTCGACGGCGATCGGCCACGTGCGCTATTCAACGACCGGATCCAACCGGGTGGTCAACGCGCAGCCGCTGACGGCCAATTTCCGCGGCGGCACGATGGCGGTGGCGCATAACGGCAACATCGTCAATGTGACCGAGCTGCGGGCCGAGCTGGAGACGCGCGGCGCGATCTTCATGGGGACGGCCGATTCGGAGGTCGTCCTGCATCTGATCGCGCAATCGGGCACGCCCGATTTCATCGAGGCGCTGGTCACCGCGCTCTATCGGCTCAAGGGGGCGTATTCGCTGCTGATGCTGCGCGAGCATCAGCTCATCGCGATCAAGGATCCGCGCGGTTTCCGCCCGCTGTGCATCGGTTCGCTTGACGGGGCGATCGTGATTGCCTCCGAATCGTGCGCGCTGGACATCATGGGGGCGCAGCTGCTGCGCGAGATCCGGCCGGGCGAGATGGTCATCGTCGAGGATGAAGGGGTGCGGATCGAGTCGCCGTTCCCGCCGGTCGAGGAAAAATTCTGCGTGTTCGAATATATCTACTATGCGCGGCCCGACTCGGTGATCAACGGGCGCTCGATCTATGAAATCCGGCATCGGCTGGGCGAACAGCTCGCCCACGAGCAACCGGCCGAAGCCGACGTCGTCATCGCCGTGCCCGATTCCTCCAATCCCGCGGCGATCGGGTATGCCAAGGCGCTGGGGCTCCCCTACGACAAAGGGCTGATCCGCTCGCATTACGTGGGGCGGACGTTCATCGAGCCCGATGAGGGGATCCGGCACTTCGGCGCGAAGTTGA
>ERZ795049.5443-NODE-5443-length-11779-cov-7.459741_pt1 | contig 11779 bp, 14 predicted proteins | sample MGYA00375133_ERZ795049 | MGnify/ENA primary metagenome ERZ795049 (study PRJEB30178, sample SAMN05720147) | activated sludge metagenome | isolation source: anaerobic digester from wastewater treatment plant | place: Japan | collected 2015-04-20 ...
AGTATTATGACAAAGAATATAGATAGAAAATATGAAGCACTAGGATTTGTAGAAGCTTTAATTGCTATTATGGTAGTTGGTGCATCTTCCGTTATCCTTATGCAAATAGCTGTAAATACAATGCAGGGAGTAATACAAAATGAAAAGATAGATACCATGACTCAAATTGCTCTCGAAGGGGCAGAAACGGTTAAAGAAATTGCAAAACAGGAAAAAGTTACTGGTGAAGATCTATTTCCAAATATTGCAGGGTGTTATGTCCCACTATCAGAGGCTGGAGTCTTTACTTTCAAGAAGGGTCTTGATGGCAACTTCTTATATTTAGAAGCTGACGCAAACAGAGGGGAGTATGTTTCAAATGCAGCTATTAATGAAGAATTCTTTAGAATTTACTGCTTTGAATCTTATTCTGTTGGTGACAGATATGTATCTGGGAATATTATTGTTGGAGAGCTAAATTCGGAAGGAACAATAACGAAAGGAAACAATGTTAAAGACTATTCTTACTTTACTGTTGTTAATCTATGATAAATCTGAAAGGAAACAAATACGAAGGTTTTAGTTTGGTAGAAATGTTAATCACCATTGTAATCATGGGTATGGTTATGTTGATTGCTTCTGTGACTCTGACTACCCTAATTAAAATATCTACAGTATCTAGTAACAAAACAAGAGTAAGAAATGAGACTGAATTTGTTTTAGAGCTAGTAAGAAGAACTGTTAGAAATTCAAATCCTGCTGATGTAATGATTTACAACTCTCTGGATGCTCGAATGTATGATTCAGAAAACGGTGTTGTTAGGAATAATCCTGAGATAGCAGATATCTCGTCTGTGTATGCAGTTCCACTAGGTGAAAATGTAACAGGGAATGAAATACACTTTAAACCATATGGGTATACCAACTGGATATGTATTGGTTTTTTTAGAGACATGGATCCTGAAAGTGAAATGGGATATGTCATAAAAACCTCTACACAAGACCTTTGGGGTAATGCACAGAAATGTTTTGACGGAACTACTGAGGATTATCGTATGTACACCATAGTGCTAAATTCTGAAAATGTAGATATTAATTCATTCAATATCGCATATACAGAATCTACTGGTGGAAACTACATAATTAGGTTTGATCTCTCTGCTCAACCGATTAGTTGGTACTTAGCCTCAAGTGCTCCTGTAAACCGAGAGGTATTTAGGCAGGCGGTAGTTACAACCGAAGGTATAAACTGGTAATATATATAAGATGGATATATTTTAATATTAAATTATTAGAATCTGAATATGGGTAAGACAATATTAATCATCGAAGATGAAAAAGATTTGTTAGATTCATACAAAGAATTAGTAGAATCTGTAGGCTTTAATAGCATGGTAGCAACGGATGGTTATCAAGGACTAGACATACTTGCTTCACAATTGGGAAATATTGATCTTGTACTTTTGGATTTAATGATGCCAGGTGTTGATGGTTTGGAGGTATTGAAAGCAATGAAGACAAACAAAGAAAAGTATGGAGATATTCCTGTTATTATTCTTACTAATATGACAAGCGATACGGTCATTAAAGAGGCTTTTGATCTTGGAGCCTCCTCATACCTTGTAAAGATAGATCTGGATTATGAAGGTCTTGTAAAAGAAATAGAAAAGTATCTTGGTTAATACCAAATATAATTACTTTTTGATATTATATATAAACTAATTAGTTAAAATCTGCTCAAAATATGTCAAAGTTGCCCGATCATGTAGGTATAGATTTTGGTACACATTCTGTAAAAGCTGTAGAGCTTAAGAATATTTTCTCTGAAACTCCAGAGCTTGTTAATTTAGGCTCACAAATTACTCCCAAAGGAGTGATAAATAGTGAGGACAAATTAGACCAGAAAAAACTCGCAGATGTTCTAAAAAAGCTATACGATTCATCAAATATTAAGAATAAAAATGCAGTAATGGCACTTCCAGAGTTTTCTGTTTTTACGAGATTTTTAGAATTTCCAGGTGTAAAAAAAGAAGAGCTTAAGGATGCTGTATATTTTGAGGCTAAACAGTATATCCCTATGCCTCTTGAAGAGGTTCAGTTGAGTTATGTTCCTATCGGATTTAACCAAGAGAAGAACGCCCCTAGAGTACTTCTAGTTGCTGCTCCTCTTAAGATCATAGATATTTACATAAACATTGCTACCTTGGCTGGTTTGGAGCTTGTAGCCATCGAGACGGAGTCTGTAGCTATGGGTAGAGCAATGTATAAGTCTACAAAAAAGAAAAATCTCGTTATGCTGGACTTCGGAGCAAATAGTACAGACATGAGTATACTCTCTGATGGATATTTAGTATTCTCTCAAAGTATTGCAATTGGTTCAGACTCTCTTACTCAAGCCATTATTAACAAATTCAGTTTTGAATATCCAAGAGCAGAGGAGTTTAAAAGAAATTACGGTGTTGTTGAGAATGTTCTAGAAGGAAAAATTTACAATGTTATCTCCCCTATTGTTGAATCTATCATGGTAGAGGTAAGAAGAGGTGTAGAGTTTTACAAAAACAAAACTCTTTCTGCATCTCCCACAGATTTTATCCTTAATGGAGATGGAGCATTGCTTCCAGGTTTGCCAGAGTATGTTTCAAAGAGTCTTGGAGTAACAGCTACAGTAGCTATGCCATGGAATTCCATAAAGGTTGACAATAAATTAAAAGATATAATAGCAAAGAGTGGTCCTTCATACTCTGTAGCTATTGGTTTGGCACTAAAAGATGAATAAGGTCCCAATCCAAAACAAAAAACCAGAGGATGCTCTTCTTATTAATAAGAAGAAAGAAACTCCCATTAAAAAAGTTACCCCTCCTACCCCACCCACAAAGGAGAGTACAGGAATCAATCTTATTCCAAATCTTTCTAAAGAAGAGGTTATTAAAGAAACGAAAAAGAAGACTTTAAATATGGGTGCGGTTATTAGTCTAATGGCATTAGTTGTTGTTTCTATACTAGTTGTTGGTTTCAATATTATTTCAAAAATACAGCTAAATAGTGAGAAAGAAAAACTATATAACTATGAACAGAGATTAAGCTCCGTCTCTTACAAGATAACTGGAAATAACGAGATAAGAGAAAGGATATCTTTGTATAAAGACATCCAAAAAAATGCTTTCTCTCCTAGAACCGTCATTGAGTACATAAACAATATTGCTTCAAAGAGTGGTAGTATAAAACTTAGTTCTTTTGATTTTGGAAGTCAGCTTTCTTTCGATATAGATGGAGAGGCTTACAGTTATGAAGAAGTCTCGAAGTTTTGGTATCTTCTTTCAAACGATAGTAAGGTTGAGAGTATTGTACTAAAATCTGTTGGGAAGACAGAAACTGGAGTGAGATTCACTTTTCAAGGAAAATTAGTATTTACTGATTTTGTATCATCAACATAATGGCAAACTTAATAAAAAAGAATGTAAAAGAAGAAAAAATAAAGAAAGAGATAGAGGCAGTAAGTGAGAAGATTCAGAAAACTCGATTGACATTTACTGATATCCTTGTTCCGATAGTAGCAGTTATAGTTCTAGTTGTACTTGGAATATTTGTATTTATACCAATGATTAAGGAAGCTCTTGCAGTAAGGAATGAATATGTAGATGTTAAGGCGAAGGAAAAACAATTGGAACAACTTGAGATAGCTCTGAATAATCTAGACGAGACCACCCTACAAGCAGATTTGGTTAATGCAAAAAATGTTATACCAAAGACTTTAAAGGTTTCTAGCTTTATATACTACATAGATAATCTGGCTTTTGAGAAAAATCTTTCTTCTGAGAAAATCTCTGCAGGAGACATAAAAATTGGTGGCGGTGAAAAGAAAGAAGGAAAATATATATTGGGTGTGAGTGGACCACTTGCATATTCGGGTAGTTTGGAAAATATATTGAGTTTTCTAGAGAGTTTGTATTCTGCATCTCCATATATCATATCTGTAGAGAATATATCCCTGTCAGAATCTAGCAAGGATTGGACAGTAGAGTTAAATGTCACAGGATATTATGTTCCAGAGAATATTGATGAGTTTAATCTTTACAGTAAATTCGAGCCATATACAACGGATGATAATGTCGTTAAGATATTTGAAAGCAAGGCTAAAGAGTTAGATTAGATCTCGTCGTAGAGCATATCCCCTTCTGTAGAATTTCCCTCTTGTGGAGCTTCTTTTTGTGGTTCTTCTCTATTTCCAGCTTTGTCATCCTTAATTAGAACTTTTACTCTTCTATCTGTACGAATTGCATTGATAGTGATTAGATCTCTTATTGCGTTGATGGTTCTTCCTTTTCTACCTATAACAACGCCTTTATCTTCCTCTGCGACGTCTATTGTGAGAATAGTAAGTCCAGGAAAATCTACACTTTCCTTCTCCTCAATACTTACACTATCTGGATGATTTACTATTGACTTCACAATGTGTTCTAGTAGCTCTTTCATATCTGTAATAAAATAATTAAAATACTTTAATTATTATACTCTTACTCTTGCTCCTTTGTCTTCTTTTCTGTGTTAGGTTTGTGAGAACCTCTTTTAAGGCTCTTAAGTAAGCCTAACTTAACGAAATACTGTGCAACAGTGTCTGTAGGTTGAGCTCCATTCTTTAACCATACAGCTGCCTTCTCCTGATCAATTTCAAAAACTTTAGGATTACTTCTTGGACTGTAAACCCCAAGCTCTTCTATTGGTCTTCCATCTCTTCCTTTAGAGGATTCAATTACAACAATTCTGTAATGTGGATCTCCTCTTCTTCCCGTTCTTTTAAGTCTTATTTTTAACATAGTGATGGATTTTATCAGATGATATATATTAATTCAAGGATTCAGATTCTTTTCCTATCTTTTCGATAGCCGCAAGAGCTGCACCTTCTTCAGCTTTTTGCTTACTTGTTCCCTGTCCTTGTGCTTTTTCCTTGTTATTAATGAGAAGAGCAACTGTAAATTTCTTGTCATGATCTGGTCCCTCTTCTTTTACAATTACATAGGTTGGAGTTGTTTTGTATTTTGCTTGAATTATCTCTTGAGCTTGAGTTTTTGGATCTATGAAGAGATTATTCTCTACTATTCGATCAATCTTTGGTACTAAAGTTCTATTTACAAAGTTCACACACTCTTCCATTCCACTGTCTAGATATATTGCTCCCAGAACAGCTTCGTATGCATTTGCAAGTAAGTAGTCTTTGTTTTCACCTCCAGAATCTTTCTCTCCTTTGGACATTTGTAAATTTTCTCCAACACCAAGCTTTCTGGATTCTTCTGCTAAACTTTCAGTTCTAACTACTGCAGAACGAATACTTGTTAATTCTCCTTCTGCCTTTCCTGGATACTTTCGAAATATATAGTCAGAGATAATTAGTTCTAATACTGCATCGCCAAGATATTCCAATCTCTCATTGTTCTCTATATTTGCTCCTTGGTGTTCGTTTAAATATGACCTATGAGTAAGAGCTATCTCCAGTAATTGGGGATTTTTAAATGTAATACCAATATTCTTTTGTATATCGTTAAACTTTTCCATTTGTTTCTTCATATATTGCACCTAAAACACCATTTACAAATTTACTACTTGTTTCTCCTCCAAACTCTTTGGCAATCTCAATTGCTTCGTCTAGAGCTACTTTTGGAGGTGTTATTTTACCAATGAATCCCTCAAATATTGCTATTCTAAGAATTTGAAGGTCAACAAGTTTTATCTGATCTAATGGCCATTGAGGTGCATATTTTGTAATGATTGAATCTATCTCTGTGTTATTATCTATAACTCCCTCTTTAATTTTCTCATATAACTTTGTGTCGTATTGTGTAATTTCATCTAACTCAATTAACTCTGTAAGAGGAATAGTATCTGTATTAACGCTATCTTTGTTAAAATCTTTTGAGAAAAGTTCCTGTAGTGCCAGGACTCTTGCTAAATGTCTAGGGTCAGTCGCTCTTTTCATTTATTTAGTTTCTTTAATTTCTTTGTAGAAGCCACAACTTGGACATTCAAAATGTGCTCTCTTCATATTTCCACATTTAGGACATTTAGAAAGAGATGTAACTTTCAATCCATCTTGAGCTCTTCTTCTGTTCTTCCTCCCTTTGGATATTCTTCTTTTTGGTAGTGCACCCATGGTTAAAATTCGTATATATTAACTTTGAGATTATATGGGATAACTGCGTATTTTTCAACTTTTTATATTATCCAATTCTCCTTTATATCTATCTCACTTCCGGATTTGAGATTTCCTTCAATAATTTCCTTTGCAATCTGTCCCTCTATTTTATCTTGTATATATCTTTTAAGAGGTCTTGCACCCATTCCTGGCTCGTTGGCTTTGTTTGCGATGAGCATTGGTATCTGGTCTGTCCATTTAATATTTATACCTTTATCTATCATTCTTTCCTTAAGTTCTGTTAGAAGAAGTTCTGCAACATTCTTAAGCTGATTTATATCTAATGGTGAGAACACAATGACTCTGTCAAAACGATTTAGTAACTCTGGACTTAGTGATTGTCTAAGCTCTATCATGGCTCTGTCTTTTGCTTCTCCCCACAGTGCTTCATCCTGCTCTAGTGCCTGAAGAAGAATTCCACTTCCAATATTGCTTGTACAAACGATAATAGTATTGGTAAAATCTACTGTTTCTCCCGCTGCACTTGTGAGTCTTCCTTCATCGAAAATCTGAAGGAAAAGATTAAGGATTTTAGGATTTGCCTTCTCTATTTCGTCAAAGAGAACTACTGTGTAAGGATTACTCTTAACTCTGTCAACGAGGGTAATATTTGTTTGTCCAAATACATTGTTACCCTGTGTCGTCCCAAGGAATTTATCTACACTATTTATATCTTGGTACTCTGACATATCTACTCTAATTATGTCACTCTTGTTTCCAAAAAATTCTTCCCCTACTACCTTCGCAAGATATGTTTTTCCTACACCTGTTGGACCCATAAAAAGAAAAACTCCAATTGGTTTTTCCGGATTTCTAATATCTGTTCTTGCTCTTCGGAGAGACTCAGTAATTGCAATAACTGCTTCGTCCTGTCCGATGATTTTTTTCCGTATATTCTCTTCTAGTTTTCTTAATTTATTACTTTCTTCTTGGTCTATATCTGTTATGTTTATGTTCTTCTGTATGGAGATAGCTTTGGAAACATGCTCTGCTGTTATCTTCTGGATGTTATTTGATTGTGCCCATGAGCATGTAGCTTCAATAGTCTGTACTGCACTACTTGGAAGTTTTCTTTCCTTGATATATCTGTAAGCTAGTTCTACAGAAGCAACTAATGCTGGGAATGTAATGTAGCAATTAAAATTCTTTTCTAATGTTGCAATCTTTGTTTCCAAAATTTTCAATGTATCTGTAGTAGAAACTTCTTTAACCTCAATATTTGTGAAGCTTTGTCTTAAGGATTCGTTACTGTAGAAATATTTTTTGTAATCTGAATAGTTTACAGTTCCAATTATGGGGAATTTACTGTTTAGGATATATGGAAGAAGAATTCCTGCTAAAGAATGGTTAGATTCTTCAGCTTTAGCTGGGATTAGCTCTTGCATCTCATCTATGTAGAGAATTGCATTACCGGAATTTTCTAATTCTTGCATTGCCTTCATTATTAGTTCTTCAATATTTCCCATTTTTAGAGAGTGTGCTATTAATCCATTGATATCCAATTGGACAATTCGTTTGTCTTTTAATTGTATTGGAACATTGCCAGTATTTATTCTTTGAGCAACTCCAAGTATTAAGCTAGATTTTCCTACTCCTGCTTCACCAATTAGAAGAGCATTTTTGTTTGAAAGTTTTCCAAGGACTGAAACAAGGTTTTCAATTTCTTCATCATGTCCTATACCGTAGATATCTCTGTTATTTGCTACTTCCTCAGTTAAATCTTTACTGAAGTGTCCTAATATGAAGGTGTATCCATATATCCATCTTCTAGCTATGCCACCTTTGTTAAAGTAAGGGATATTTGGATCAAGATGTTTGGTTCTTTGTGCTTTTGCAATTAGACTGTTGTTGTAAAGAGAGATTTCTCTAAGTATGTCTATGGATATTCCTTTCGCTTGTATATACTTGAGAGTCTGTGGATACAATCTTAGTATGGCAAGAAATATATGTTGAGGTTCTAACTGTCTGCTTTCTGTTAAGATAGCTTCCTCTATGGCGTATGTTAGTATGCTTCTCAGGGCTGTAATTGGATAATCTGGAATGACATCCTCTCCGATTTTGAATTTTTCTTCCATCTCATTTACAGACATCTCTATCCCAGATCTTCTTACAATCTGCTGAATGTCGTAATCCTCTTTAAGAAGATATTTAAAAAGATCGTATGTTTGGAATTGGTTGTCTTTTGTAAAGTTACAGAGTAATTCAAGAGTTTGTTCTGAAGCAAAACTTACAGTATCTAGATGACCATATCTTCCAAATTTAAACCCTGTTGCTTTTATCTCATCTATCTCTTTCTGTTGTATTTTCTTTGCTTTTGGTAATTGAATAGGATGGCTTTTTTCTTCGTAGAAATCATGCCAGAGGATTATGACATTGAATATGGAAATACCAAACAGTACATTTACTAACTTACTCTCTAGTATTTTAGTAATGGACTCAAATTGATCCAAGAGGTCAGCATATTTCAAAATAGATGCAAGAGCAATGAAGACACCAGGGAGAACAAGAATATTTGCCACTATTCTTTTAATATCTCCAAATTTTTTGTATCTTAAGTAGTTTTTAATAACAGATGTAATCTGTGGTGTAGATATAGAGAAGAAATGATCTCTGGTTAGAAGAAATATGGAGTCATTCTCATCTTGAAAGATTGGAAATTTGTTCTCAAGGATACCAAATTTATTGGTATTTCTTTTATGGTATCCACATATTGTTTTTTCTTGCATATCAAAATCTAATGCCATAACTATCTAAGTATTGAAGTAAAAATGAATGTAAGTGTACCAATGGGAAGTAGTAACCAAATTAGTATGATGATTGTGTAAGTTAGTATGCTTGTAAGATATATGATTAAAGCAATTGGTATGTACAGAATTTTAATGAGTAGTCCAAATACATATCCCATCATAGAATAATCTCTATGCCATGGTAAGAAGAAATTTTGTACTAACAGAGACAGTGAGAGATTGTCGTTAACAACAACACTAATACGAGCAAGCTTTCTTAAATGCCATATTGGCATTCTTACATACCACCATCTTAAAAAATCTTGTATGAAGTACAAAAATATAGCCGAATATGAATCGGTTTTTGTCTCTGTGAGTAATTGTTGTCCGGAACTATCCGAGACTGTGTTTTTAACTTCCATTTTATGGGCAGTTTATCTTTATCTTTAAGTCTATTTGAAATACTTACAGAATTCAAGTTTTTACAATATGTGATAGAATTGGCGATGGAAGGTAAATTACTAAAAATCCTCGCTCCTATGGAGGATGTCACAGATACTGTTTTTAGACAAATTCTTTGTGATATTGGAAAACCAGATATATTCTTTACTGAGTTTATGAATGTTAATGGTTACTGTTCGGAGGGTAAAGCAGTTGTTGCAAAGAGAATATCCTTTGAGGATATAGAGAGGCCAATCATAGTACAACTTTGGGGAAACTCTCCTGAGAACTTTGCTAAAGCAACTAAAGAGATTGTTAAAAAGATTAAACCCGATGGTATAGATATCAATATGGGTTGTTCTGTCAGAGATGTACTAAAGACTGGTGGTGGTTCTGCACTAATTAAAGAAAGAGAGCTAAGTGGTGAGATAATAGATGTGGTTAAGAAGAATGCCAAGGATATTCCCGTATCTGTTAAGACTAGAATTGGGTATGACAAGATAGATTACTCTTGGATAGAGTTTTTACTTTCTAAAAAGTTAGCCATGTTAACTGTGCATGGGAGATTAGCAAAGGAGGGCTACTCTACTCCATCTAAGTGGGACATATTCAAAGAGATTAAAGAATTAAGAGATGAAATATCTCCAGATACTTTGTTAATTGGTAACGGAGATATTAAAAGTACTATGCAAGGAGAGGAACTGGCAAAGCAGTATGGTTTAGATGGATATATGGTTGGAAGGGGGATTTTAACAAATCCATGGCTTTTTTCTGGAAGAGAGGATATATCCAAAAAGGAAAGGTTAGAAACATTAAAAAAACATTTAGAGATATTTGAACAGGTATATGGTGAGGAGAAGAATTTCAATATACAGAAGAAATATATTAAGGCATATATTAGTGGTTTTGATAGGGCTGGTAAATTGAGAGAGGAGTTGATGAATACAAGGACTTTTGAAGAAATTAAAATAATAATCGAGAAAAATGGAAACAAGTAATCAAGAAAGAGATAATAGTTACAGTGAAATTGTAGTTAAGTCTTTTGAAGAGGCAGTAGATTATCTTAAAGAGAATACAGTAGAAGATGAGAGTAAGTTCTGTTTGGTGGATATAGATGGTACTCTTTTTGCAGAGAATATTTTAAAATTGCCAATCGTTTCCCATTTTGTAACTCCTACTATAACTGAGAGTGTTAAAAATTCTTTCTGTACTTTGGTATCTGATGTTTTTGTAGATAAGAATGTAGCAATTGTAACTAACAGGAATGATTATGAGAGGGTGTTTTGGAATAGTAAAGAAATGATACAAGTTGTAAAAGAGATTTGTGATGTTCCCATGTTTACCTCTTTAAATAGGCAGTTGCCAGGACTAAATAAAAAGAGTTGTGATAATTTGCTTTGTAAGATAATGGAATATGTACAGGACAGGGAGAGTTTAATAATTTATTCTGTAGAAGATCATAGTTTTGTATCTCCATTTAGAAGTCATTTTCTTGGATATTTAGCAAAAAAGTTAGAGGTAGATTGTGGTTTCGATATAAGGATTGTTAATCTTGTAATAAAGAGGTAATTGACTAGTGCATGAGTAATTGATAAATTAGATATATTAATGTAATTCTGCCTAAATATGAGTGATTTTAATTCATCGCAGGTGCCTGAACAACCCCAATATAATGATATTTCTCGTTTTGAGCAGAATCCTCTTCCTGGACCATTTACAGATTTGAAGGATTCGACTGGACTCTCTGATGAATTAAAAGAGATTTTTAACAAGGGTCAGGAGGTTTTACGAGAGTATCCTATCTTGAATAACGATATACAGAGACTTGAATCAAGAGCAATTGAAGTAGTTGAATATCCATCAAATGTTGAGCTTTTTGGTACCACTAAGAAAACTTTAGACAGGGAAGGTTTGAAGAGAGTACAAAGTGTAGAGGCCTATGAATTCAAGAAGAATGGTTCTGAAAGAGAGATTTTAAAGTTGTCTGTGCAAAATTTGAAGAATAATTCTAATGCTACAGAATATGTCCAACGTATAGAGGAGGATTATCATTTTAATGATGAGAAAGCTTTTGATAAAGTAAATCTTTCTTTGCAACAGATTGAAGCCAGAAAGAATTTAGATGTTAGTTTTATTGATCAATCAAAGAGATTTAGGGAGAAGGCAAATGAGCTAGCTTACAAATCAATTGAAGAGATAATGTTCTCTTTTGAGGATGAAGATGAGAGGAAGCAGTGTGCGGTAATAATTAAGAAGACAATTTCTGGTATATATTTATCTATAGCAGATTATAGAAATCCAGATAGGAATAAGATGTTTGCTACAGAGATACCTGTGTCTTTAAAGAATTTTGATAGTAACAGGTTTGATTCTTTAAAAGAAAGGTTATCTAGGCATGTTAATGGAATGAAGAGAGATTTAGACTAGGTTGTCTTTCATTAATAAA
>ERZ795049.5446-NODE-5446-length-11774-cov-12.221521_pt1 | contig 11774 bp, 8 predicted proteins | sample MGYA00375133_ERZ795049 | MGnify/ENA primary metagenome ERZ795049 (study PRJEB30178, sample SAMN05720147) | activated sludge metagenome | isolation source: anaerobic digester from wastewater treatment plant | place: Japan | collected 2015-04-20 ...
GGGCGGAGGCGACGGCAGCCTGGGCTTCGGCGAGTTGCTCGCCCACGCGGACCGGTGCGGTGCCACCGCGAGCGTCCCGCGAGGCCAGCGAGCCGGCCACGCTCAGCACCTCACGCACTGCCGGCGTCAGCGCCGGATTCACCCCGGCAAGCTCGGCATCGGTCAACTCCCACAGCTCGATCCCCCGCCCCTCACACTCGCGTACGCAGGCACCGGCGACCTCGTGAGCGACCCGGAACGGCACGCCCTGGCGGACCAGCCACTCGGCGATGTCCGTGGCCAAGGCGAACCCTTGCGGCGCAAGGCTTTCCAACCGCTCACGGTGGAACACCAACGTCTGGATCATGCCGGTGAACGCCGGCAGGAGCACCGCCAAGGTGTCGATCGCGTCGAACACCGGCTCCTTGTCCTCCTGCAGGTCCCGGTTGTAGGCCAGCGGCAGACCCTTGAGTGTCGTCAGCAGCCCCGTGAGATCGCCCACCACCCGGCCGGCCTTCCCTCGGGCCAACTCGGCGATGTCGGGGTTCTTCTTCTGCGGCATGATGCTCGACCCGGTCGAATAGGCGTCATCGAGCGTGACGTAGCCGAACTCCTTGGTCGCCCACACGACCACTTCCTCGGCGATCCGGGACACGTCGACCGCGGTCATCGCCAGGACGAACGCGAACTCGGCCGCCACGTCACGCGACGCCGTGCCGTCGATGGAGTTCTCGACCGACCGGGAGAACCCGAGATCACGGGCCACCGCCTCCGGGTCCAACCCGAGCGAACTCCCCGCCAGCGCTCCCGATCCATAGGGCGAGGAGTCGGCGCGCCGGTCCCAGTCGCGCAGCCGATCGACGTCGCGCAGCAGCGCCCACGCGTGGGCGAGCAGATGATGCGAGAGCAGCACCGGTTGGGCGTGCTGCATGTGGGTGCGCCCGGGCATCGCCACCCCGAGGTGAGCCTGGGCCTGCCCGACCAACGCATCGACCAGGTCGAGGATCAACGCGGCGATGTCACGCGCGGCGTCGCGCAGGCACATCCGCAACAGTGTCGCGATCTGGTCGTTGCGTGAGCGCCCCGCCCGCAGCCGGCCGCCGACGTCGGCGCCGGCCCGCTCGATGAGTCCCCGCTCCAGCGCGGTGTGCACGTCCTCGTCATCCGCCGCCGGCCCGAACGCCCCCGTGTGGACGTCGACCAGCAATTCGTCCAACGCGCCGAGCATCGTCGCCAGGTCGGCCTCGGACAGCAGGCCCGCCCGGTGCAGCACCCGGGCGTGTGCCTGGGACCCGGCGATGTCGTATGCCGCGAGCCGCCAGTCGAAGTGCGTGCTGCGGGACAGCTCGGCCAGGGCATCGGCGGGACCGCCGGCGAACCGCCCACCCCACAGGCTCACCCGAGCGCTCGTTCCAGCGGCGTCCTCGTGCGGCATACCGGGCCTTCCTGTGCTCATGGGGTCCATCACTCTCTGCTCATCCAGCCGTTCATCCAACTCACCACTCGTCGCGCCGACTGCCCGGCCCTGAGTCAGGCCGACGCACCCGCCAGGGCGAGCAGTCGCTCCGCGACCGCCCGGCCGCCCTTGGCCGAGGACGTGACCAACAGGATGGTGTCATCTCCGGCGATGGTGCCCAGGACGTCGGTGAGGTGAGATGCATCGATCGTCGAGGCGAGGTGGTTGGCAGCTCCGGGCGGCGTGCGCAGGACGACCAGGTTGCCGGAGGCCTCGGCCGTGACCAGCAACTCCTCCAACAGCCGTTTCAGCCGGGACGGCACCTGCTCGACGGGCGACGGGGAGGTGCCGAGGACGGCATACACGAGGCCGCGGCCGTCACGCACCTTGACCGCACCGAGCGCTTCGAGGTCGCGCGAGAGGGTCGCCTGGGTGACCTCGATGCCGGCGTCGGCGAGCAGCGTGAGCAACTCGCCCTGCGAGCGCACCGGGTGGTCGGCAAGCAGTCCGGCGATCTTGGCCCGACGCGCGGTCGGCGTTGCGGGGATCACGGCGGGCCACCGGCCAGCGCGGCATCGGCGAGTGCGGCGTCGAGCAGACCCGGCAGCGCCGCGATGAACGTGTCGAGTTCATGGGCCTCGATGACTAGCGGCGGGGCCAGCCGCAGGGCGTCCGGTGCCACCGCGTTGACGATGAACCCGGCCTCGCGAGCGAGCGTCATCACCTGCGCGGCAACGGGTTCGGTGAACGCGACAGCGCGCAGCAGCCCCTCCCCGCGCACTCCGGCGATCGCGGGATGCCCGAGCGCGGCGATCCGCTCGGCGAGGTGCGCGCCCATCGCGGTCGCGTGCTCGAGCAGGCCGTCGGTTTCGATCGTGTCGACCACCGCGACGCCCGCGGCACACGCCAGCGGATTGCCCCCGAAGGTGCTGCCGTGCTGCCCCGCGGAGAGCAGCCCGGTCACCTGCGCCCCGAAGGTCACCAACGCGCCGATCGGCACTCCCCCGGCCAGCCCTTTCGCGAGGGTGATCGCATCGGGGACGACGCCCCGAGACTGGTAGGCGAACCACCGACCCGTGCGGCCCATGCCGCACTGGATCTCGTCGAGGATGAGCAACGCGCCTGCCGCCGTGGTCAATTCGCGCGCAAGCTGCAGGTATGCCGTGCTGCTGGCGTTGACTCCCGCCTCACCTTGGATCGGTTCGAGGATCACGGCGGCGAGGTCGTCGCCGACCTCCGCCACGGCGGCGCTCAGGGCCGCCTCGTCGTTGAACGGCACGTGCACCACCCGGCCGATGAGCGGCGCGAACGGCTCGCGATAGGCGAGCTTCCAGGTGAGCGCCAGCGCCCCCGTCGAACGGCCGTGGAAGGCTCCCTCGGCGGCGATGATCGTCCCGCGCCCGGTGCGCCGGGACAGCTTGACGGCCGCCTCGATCGCCTCGGTGCCGGAGTTGGCGAAGAAGACGCCCGACCCGGCCGGTGCCTCGGCCACCCGCAGCAACGCTTCGGCCAACTCGACCTGGGGAGGGCTGGTGAAGAAGTTGGAGATGTGCACCAGTTGCGACGCCTGCTTGGTCACCGCGTCGACGAGCGCGGGGTGCCCGTGCCCGAGGGTGTTGACGGCGATCCCCGCCAGCAGGTCGAGATACCGCTTGCCGTCGACGTCGACGACGTAACACCCCTGACCGTGCGAAAGGACCGTCTGGGGGACGCCGAAGACGGGGATGAGCGACGCGGCATACCGGCCGAGCCATTCGCCCGTGTGGGAGGAGGTGCCGTTCATGTCGCTCCGATCGCTCACGTCGGTCCCGCGGGTCGCGTCGCTCATGCCTGGATCACATCGGTCGGGTCGGGCAGGACCATCGTGCCGATGCCCTCGTCGGTGAAGACCTCCAGCAGTACCGAGTGCGCGGCCCGGCCGTCGATGACGTGCGCCTGGGGCACGCCCTGCTCGACCGCCCGGATGCAGGCCTCAAGTTTGGGGACCATCCCCGAGTCGACCCCGGCCAGCAGGCGCCGTGCCTCCGAGAGGGTGACCTGCGAGAGCAGGGAGTCACGGTTGGGCCAGTCGGCATAGATGCCTTCGACGTCGGTGAGGACGACCAACTTGCGAGCCTCCAACGCGACCGCGAGCGCGGCCGCGGCGGTGTCGGCGTTGACGTTGAGGACCTGACCGGGCTCGTCGAGGTCGGGCGCGACGGTCGAGACCACCGGGATCCGACCGGCTGCGATGATGTCGAGCACGGCCGCCGGGTTGACCCCGACGACATCGCCCACCAGGCCCAGGTCGACCTCCTCGCCGTCGACGACCGTCCCGCGCTTGCGCGCCTCGAACAGGTGGGCGTCCTCGCCGGACAGCCCGACCGCGAGCGCGCCATGCTGATTGACCAGGCCGACGAGTTCGCGCTGCACCTGGCCGGTGAGCACCATGCGCACGATCTCCATGACCTCGGGGGTGGTCACCCGCAGGCCGCCCTTGAACTCACTCGTCAGGCCCATCCGCTTGAGCATCGCCCCGATCTGCGGGCCGCCGCCGTGGACGACGACCGGATGCAGGCCGGCATACCGGAGGAAGGCGATGTCCTGGGCGAAGGCGGCCTTGAGGGTGTCGTCGGTCATCGCGTTGCCGCCGTACTTCACGACGACCAGCGCCCCACGGAAGCGTTCCAGCCACGGCAGGGCTTCGACGAGGGTGGCGGCCTTGCTTGCGGCGACGCGCACGGCGGCGGCGTCGATGACACCACGCAGGGAGCTCATCATCAGACGGTCCTTCGACATCAGGTGCTGTAGGCGGAGTTCTCGTGGACGTAGTCGTGGGTGAGGTCGTTGGTCCACACCGTGGCCATCGCCTCCCCTTCGTGCAGGTCGACGATCACGGAGGTATGCCGTGGCGTCAGGTCGACCAGCGAGCGGTCCTCCCCCACGCCGCCGTCGCGGCATACCTGGACGCCGTTCATCGTCACCGCGAGGCGGGCCGGGTCGAAGGCGGCGCGCGTGGTACCGACCGCAGCGAGCACCCGACCCCAGTTGGGGTCGTTGCCGAAGACCGCACACTTGAAGAGGTTGTTGCGGGCGATCGCGCGGGCCACCTCAAGCGCATCGGCCTCCGAGGCCGCCGACCGAACCTCGATCTCGATGTCGTGGTGGGCGCCCTCGGCATCGGCGATAAGTTGCACGGCCAAGTCGAGGCAGACCCGCGTGACGCCCTCAAGCAGTGCCTTCCAACCGGGTTTCACCCCGGAAGCGCCGGACGCCATAAGCAGCACGGTGTCGTTGGTCGACATGCACCCGTCGGAGTCGATCCGGTCGAACGACACGGCCGTCGCCCCGCGCAGGACCAGGTCCATCTCCTTCGGGTGGGTCACGGCGTCTGTCGTGATGACGACGAGCATCGTTGCGAGAGCAGGCGCGAGCATGCCGGCGCCCTTGGCCATGCCGCTCACCGACCAGCCGTCGCCGACGAAGGTCGCCTGTTTGGAGACGGTGTCGGTCGTCATGATCGCGGTCGCCGCGGCGTCGTGCCCGTCGACGCTCAAGGCCGTTGCGACCGCATCGACTCCGGGGAGGAGCAGATCCATCGGCAGCCGCTCACCGATGAGACCGGTCGAGCAGACCACGACGTCGCCGGCGGAAACGCCGAGGACCTCGCCGACCTTCTCGGCCGTGCGATGGGTGTCGAGGAAGCCGGGCGAGCCCGTGCAGGCGTTGGCCCCTCCTGAGTTGAGGATCACCGCGTCGACGCGACCGTCGTTGACGACCTGTCGGCTCCAGGTCACCGGTGCCGCCTCGACCCGGTTGCTCGTGAACACGGCCGCGGCATGGTGGTCGGGGCCGTCGTTGACAACGAGGGCGAGGTCTGACCGGCCGCTCGCCTTGAGTCCGGCCGTCACGCCGGCGGCCCGGAAGCCCTGGGGAAGGTTGACGGTCGAGGTCACGGTGCCACTCCTGCAACGGGAAGTCCGGTGGTTTCGGGGAGGCCGAGGGCGATGTTGGCGCACTGGATCGCGCCGCCGGCCGTGCCCTTGGCGAGGTTGTCGACCGCGGCGACCGCGATGACCCGGCCGACGCGTTCGTCGACGGTCACCTGGACGTGGACGCTGTTGCTGCCGAGGACATCGGCGGTGCGCGGCCAGACACCCGGCGCGAGCAGGTGCACGAAGGCCTCGTCGGCGTATGCCGCCTCCCACGCCGCGCGGACGGCTGCCGGGTCCGCGCCGGGGAGCAGTCGCGCAGTGCACGTCGCGAGGATCCCGCGGGACATGGGCGCGAGGGTGGGGGTGAACGACACGGTCACCGGGCTGCCCGCGGCTGCGGTGAGGTTCTGCTCAATCTCCGGGGTATGCCGGTGCACTCCCCCCACGCCGTAGGGCGACATCGCGCCCATCACCTCGGCGCTGAGCAGGTGTGGCTTGAGGGACTTACCAGCGCCTGAGGTGCCGCTGGCGGCGACGATGACGACGTCGGTCGGGTCCAGGAGTCCGGCGGTGAAGCCGGGGGCGAGAGCCAGCGAGCAGGCGGTCGGGTAGCAGCCCGGCACGGCGATCCGGGTGGCTCCGGTCAGGGCGGTGCGGCCTTTGGCGCCGGCTACCCAGGGAAGTTCGGGGAGACCGTAAGGCCACTGGCCGGCATACGGGGTGTCGTAGAAGGTCGTCCACGCGGCCTCGTCGACGAGCCGGAAGTCGGCCCCGCAGTCCAGGACGATGACGCCGTCGGGCAGCTGCGCCGCGAGCGCGGCGGAGGCGCCGTGGGGCAGGGCGAGGAAGACCAGGTCGTGGCCGGCCAGCGTGTCGGGGGTCGTCGGCTCGATGACTCGCTCCCCCAGCGGGACGAGGTTGGGGTGCACCTCCCCGAGTCGCTTGCCCGCGGACGAGTCCGCCGTCACCGCACCGATCCGGATCTCGGGGTGGCCGAGGAGCAACCGGAGGATCTCGCCTCCGGCATACCCACTCGCACCCGCGACTGCTGCCGTCCACATGATGCATGATCATACAGAGTGACGAGAAGGTATGCGTCTCCCCGTCCCGCCACCTGGACGACTCATCAGGTCGCGGATGGTGGGGGCGAAGCTCTGCGGGCTCAGAGGCGGAGCACCGTCGCATCTGGGACGATCTCCCAGGGCCGAACGCCGCGGAGGGGGAACAACGTGTGGACGTGTGCGACGTGCGGTGACCCGCATGACGGACTGGCAACGGTCTTCGGGCCCAGGGCACCGCATGCCTGGGAACAGGCCACAGACAGTGAGCGCGCATCGGGCGAACTCACCGCTGATCTCTGCGCCATCACCGTTGGCGACGAGACGCACTTCTTCGTCCGCGGACACCTCGAGATCCCCATCACGGACAGTGCGGGCGAGTCCTTCGTCTGGTCGGTCTGGTGCTCGCAGAGTCGGGAGAGCATGAGGCTCGCCTCTCAACACTGGGAGGACCCCGACCGAGTGACCCTTCCCCCAACCTTCGGGTGGCTCAACAGCTGGCTGCCCTACGACACAACCATTCTCGGCCTCCCCACTCACGTGCATACGAACGCGCCGGGTGTGGTGCCGCGGGTCGTGGTCGATCCCAGCGTGGATCACCCCTTGGTGCGTGAACAGCAGAACGGACTGACCTGGCACCGGGTCGCCGAACTCAATCGGCGGCTCCTCGACGGTGAGTGATCCGAGCGTGTGGTCGGTCAGGACAGGCGGGCGCGGACGAAGGCGCCCATCCGGGCCGCCAGCAGGATCCCCGCCACGCAACAGGCGAGGTTGAAGGCCCAGGTCAACTGCCAGCCACCGATCGCCGTCGCGATCCAGGCGACCACGGGGGGCCCGGCCACCTGACCGGCCGAGGACCATTGCTGGATCCACCCGACCGTCGTCGAGATGGTCGACTCCCCCGGTGCGAGCGCCGGGGCCAACCCGAAGATGCCACCCGGGACGAGGCCGCCGACGGTCGAGAAGATCAGCGCCCCGGCGAATCGCAGCACCGGTTGGCTCTCGGTCAGCGTGGCGAACGCCAGGAACGCCCCGACCGCCTGGCCGGCGAAGCCTAGACCGACGACGACCTCCGGCCGCCAGCCGCGATGCAACAGGACCCCGGCGCCGATGTTGCCGATGACGTTGACCGCCGCAACGGTCGCCGTCAGCGTGGCCCCGAGCGCACCGGTCCAGCCGGACGCGGCATACAGCGTGGGCAGGAAGCCGATGACGGCCATCCACTGGGCGGCATACAGCCCGAAGGTCAGCGCCCCCAGCCACGGGCCACGCGAGCGCACGGTGAGCGAGGCCCGCTCGCGCCACGGCACCGGCGCATCGTCGCCGGTTCCGCTCCGCACGGGGTCCGGCGGGACCTGCAGCCAGACGGCCACGGCCATCACCGCCGTGCCGGCGGCCACGATCCACCACCAGACCGGCCAACTGAACGCGGCGAGGACGCGCGGTCCGACGAGCATCCCGACGGCGGTCCCGAACGGGACGTACGCGCCCCACACCCCGAGGACCCGCGTGCTCTGATCCGGCGGGACGATGCGCCGCAGCAACCCCGGCGCCGGAACGATCGCCAGGAGGAAGCCGAACCCCTCGACCGCCCGCAGGACCAGCAGTCCGCCGACGTGATGGCTGAAGCCGCTCGCCGCCCCAGCGACCGACAGGACGCTCAGCCCGATGACCATGCTGCGCTTGAGCCCGAACCCGTCCGCACCGATGCCGATGACCAGCCCGAGGCACATCCCGGCGAACTGGATGAGGGCGATCATCAGGCCCGCCTGCACGAGGGTCATGCCCAACTCGGATTGCAGAACAGGCACGGCGGGAGGCAGTTTGCCCAGGTGCAACGCGGTCGCGACCCCGGCGATGAGGACCACCCACGAGGGGGGTATGCCGCGCAGTCGGGTCACTCCAGGCAATCTACCTGGCGTCCGGGGGGCTCCGTTTCGGACGTCGCTGCCGTGAGATTGGACCTCGGAGCGCGATGCGGCCCAGACTCGGGGGGTGACCGGCGCCCTCACCCCGACGATCCCGACCTTCGACGACATCCTCGCTGCGGCTGACGCCGTCCACCGACGGTTGCCCGTGACCCCGGCGTGGTCCTACCCGGCACTGGACGCCCTCACCGGGTGCGAGGTGGTCGTCAAGCACGAGAACACCCAACCCACCGGGGCATTCAAGGTCCGCGGTGGCCTGGCGCTCGCCGCGACCCTCACGCCGGCGCACCTCGCCGCCGGCCTGGTCACCGCCTCCACCGGGAACCACGCCCAATCCATCGCGTATGCCGCGCGCCTGCACGGCGCGAAGGCCACCATCGTCGTGCCCGAGAGTGCACCCGAGGCCAAGGTCGCTGCGGTCCGTCTGCTCGGCGCCGATGTCGTCGTGCATGGACCGACGATGACCGAGGCCGTTGCGATGGCTCAGGAGTTGGCGGCTCGCGACGGGATGACCTACGTCGACCCCGGCAACACCCCGGCGATCATCGCCGGTCACGCCACCGTCTATCTCGAACTGCTCACCCAGCGCCCGGACCTCGAAGCGATCTACGTCCCGATCGGCTCGGGCAGTGGGGCCGCCGGCGCGTGCATCGTCCGGGACCGGCTCGCCCCCGACTGCCGCATCGTCGGCGTGCAGTCGAGCGCCGCGCCCGCGGCATACCTCTCCTGGCGGGCAGGGACGATCGAGTCCGCCGCCTGCTTCACCCGGCACAGCGGGCTGGCCACGGGGCGTGGCTTCGAGTTGCCGCAATCGGTGATCGGCGCCGGACTGGCCGACTTCGTCGTCGTGGACGATGTCGAGATCAGCGACGCCGCCAGGGTGCTCGCCCACCGGGCGCACACGCTCGCCGAGGGCGCCGGCGCCGCGGCCCTCGCCGGGTTGCTCAAGGCGACGACCCGCCCACAACGGGTGGCCGTGATCTGCACCGGCGGCAACGCCAGCGCCGAGGAGATCGCGGACCTCGCCCGCGCCTGAACACGCACCGGCGAGCTCAGCGCTGGACGGCCCCGAGCCGTGGACGGCTCAGCGCTGGACGGCCCCGAAACGGGCGGCAGCGGCGGCGACTGCGGCGTCCCGGAATCGGCTGACCTCGTCGGTCGTCAGGGTCCGGTCAGGAGCGCGGAAGGCCAGTCGGAAGGCCATCGACTTCTTGTCGGGCCCGACCTGCTCGCCGCGGTAGACGTCGAAGAGGATCACCGACTCGAGGAACTCCCCCGCCGCCTCGCGCAGCACCGACTGCAGCTCGCCGGCACCCACCGATTCAGCAACGGTGAGCGCGACGTCGGTCAACGCCATCGGCTGGGTCGAGAAGGCGCGCAGCCGGGTCGGCTCGGCACTGGCCTCGGTGAGCACCTCGACGGAGATCTCCGCCGCACAGGTGCGCGCCGGTAGCCCGAGCCGGCCGAGCACCTTGGGGTGCAGCTCACCGGCATACCCGAGCAGGGTGCCGTCGGCGAGGGTGACCCTTGCGCACCGCCCCGGGTGCCATGGTGCGAGGTCGGCGGCAGTGACCTCGACGGGCACCGAGAGCGCACCGGCCACCGCGCGGACGGCGTCGATCGCGTCGGTCCAGTCGGCCGATCGGCCGGGACCCCACCACCCGGCCCGGTCGGCGTCGCCACAGAGGACGACGGCGACGTGCCGGGGCTGCGGCGGCACGGCCGCGTCGATCGACGCGATCGTCTCGTCGTCAGGCCGCTCCAACACCCCTGGCACCGGAGCGGTGTTCGAGGCGCCCGGAAGCGGCCGGGTCACCATGCCGAGTTCGAAGAGTGCAACGTCACGCTGCCCACGAGAGACGTTGCGGCGCAACGAATCCAGCAGCGTGTCCAGGACCGAGGTGCGCATGAGCGGCGCCTGGTCGGACAGCGGGTTGGCCAAGCGGACGGCGTTGCGGCGTGGGTCACCCGGCGCCATCCCCAACACGTCGGCGAAGTCGGCGGCGACGAAGGGATAGCTGAGCACCTCGGTGAAGCCGCGCCCGACGAGCGCGCTGGCGACGATCCGCCGCACCCCCTGACCGTGGGTCAGCCCGCGGCCGTCGCTCGGCGTCGGAAGGACCGACGGGATCCGGTCGTAGCCGTCGACCCGCGCGACCTCCTCGGCGTAGTCGGGACCATCGGCGAGGTCCGGCCGCCAGGACGGCGGCGTGACGAAGACGACCTCCGTGGGGGCCACTCCCGGGTCCTCGACGGTGCACCCCAGATCGCGGAGGATCTGCACGACGCGGGCCCGGGGGTAGTCGACCCCCACCAACCGGCCGGGCAGGGTGACATCCAACGGGTATGCCGTCCGCGGACTTGTCGTGTCGACATCGGTCACGCCGGGGTCGACCGTGCCACCGCCGAACTCGACGAGCAGGTCGACGGCCAACTGCGCTGCGTCGTCAGCGACCCGCGGGTCGACGCCCCGCTCGAACCGTTTGGAGGCCTCGCTGACCAGCCGGTGCCGACGGGACGTGCGGGCGATCGTCACCGGGTCGAAGTGGGCCGCCTCGATGAGGATGTTCGTCGTCGACGCGGTGACCTCGCTGGTGGCCCCGCCCATGACGCCGGCCAGGGCGAGCGGGACCTGACCTCCATCGGTGATGAGCAGGTCCTCCGGCGAGCACTCCCGCTCGATGTCATCGAGGGTGGTGAGCCGCTCCCCCGCCCGCGCGCGGCGGACGGTGATCGACCCCGACAAGGTGTCCAGGTCGAAGGCGTGCAGGGGCTGCCCGACGAGGAGCATGACGTAGTTGGTGACATCGACGGCCAGCGAGATCGGCCGCATCCCGGCCTGGGTGAGCCGGGTCCGCATCCATGCCGGTGAGGGGGCCGACGGGTCGATGCCCCGCACGATCCGGGCGACGTAGCGGTCGCAGCCCTGGGCGCCGTCGATCGGCGCGCCGTCGGTGAGGTGCACGGCATACCCGTCGAGGTTGGCCGGCGGATTGGTGGGGACGAGACCCGGGTCGCGGAAGGCGCCCGCGGGGCTGCCCTGCGAGTGCCAGTACTCCCGGGCGATGCCGCGCATCGAGAAGCAGTAGCCCCGGTCGGGGGTGATGTTGAGCTCGAGGACCTGATCCCCCAGCCCGAGCAGCGCGAGCGCGTCGACGCCGGGCGTCAGACCGGCCGCCGCCGACTCACCCAGGTAGTCGCGCAGCAGGATGATCCCCGAGTGGTCCTCGCCGAGGCCCAACTCGTCCTCGGCGCAGATCATCCCGTTGGAGACCCGGCCATAGGTCTTGCGCGCGGAGATCTGGAAACCACCCGGCAACATCGCCCCGGGCAGCACGACGACCACAAGGTCGCCGACCTCGAAGTTCGTTGCGCCACAAACGATCTCCTGCGGTATGCCGTCGCTCACGCGTTGTCCGTGGTCGCCGACGTCGACGGT
>ERZ795049.5453-NODE-5453-length-11762-cov-6.350303_pt1 | contig 11762 bp, 10 predicted proteins | sample MGYA00375133_ERZ795049 | MGnify/ENA primary metagenome ERZ795049 (study PRJEB30178, sample SAMN05720147) | activated sludge metagenome | isolation source: anaerobic digester from wastewater treatment plant | place: Japan | collected 2015-04-20 ...
CGATATACAAGGCTGTTGCTCCAGGGTATCTACAAACTCATAGCTGTGTCGCATTATTCTCCTATTGTGCCACATCCCCTTATATGTTCAGCATATTATAACTTTTTGAAATCAATACAAGTATTTTGCGCGAAATGTGCCGGAGGGCTTCTATGATAATTCTTTCAGGTAAAAATATAAAGAAAAGCTATGGTATCGACGTGATATTGGAAGACATATCCTTCACCGTACAGGAAAATGATAAAATTGGAATCGTTGGGGTCAATGGTTCAGGCAAATCAACATTTTTCAATATCATTACAGGAAGTCTTGAGAGAGAAAACGGAGAAATCTATATTAGTAAGAATGTAAGAATCGGATATATGCCTCAGAATCCCGGATTTGAATCGGACAATACTATTTTTGATGAGATGTTGGCTGTTTTTAGCCATGTTATTCAGATTGAAAAAGAGATTTGTGAGCTGGAAATGAAAATAAGCAGGCTGGATAATCCTGTTGATAAGAAAGCAATAGAGCCTCTCCTTAAAACATATGCCATTTTGCAGGAAAAATATAAGGAAAACGATGGTTTTGGCTATAAAAGCCGGATAAGAGGCGTTCTAAAAGGCCTTAGCTTTTTGGAAGAGGACTATGATAAACCTGTATCAGCGCTCAGCGGAGGTCAAAAGACGAGAGTCGCACTGGGAAAGATTCTTCTGCAGGATTATAATATGCTGCTTTTGGATGAACCGACCAATTCCCTTGATATACAGTCCGTAGAATGGCTGGAAGAATATCTTAAAAACATCAGATGCACAATGCTTATTATTTCCCATGACCGTTACTTTCTCGATATAGTGACAAACAAGACCTTTGAAATTGAAAACAGGACCCTTAGGGAATATAGCGGCAGTTATTCAAAATATATTAAGGAAAAGCAGCAGCTCAGAGAAATCCTGCAAAAGGATTATGCGGGGCAGCAAAAAGAAATATCCCGGCAGAAGGCAATAATAGCCCGATTCAGGCAATACAACAGGGAAAAGAGTATAAGGCAGGCAGAAAGCAGGGAGAAAGCTCTGGCCCGGATCGAAAAAATAGATAAGCCCTATTCCTTTTCAAAAAACATAGGCCTGAAATTCGAATCTGGTATACGAAGCGGAAATGATGTGCTTTTCATAGAAAATCTATCCAAGTCCTTTGAAGATCTGCTTTTTGCAAATATCAGCTTTGAAGTTAAACGCGGGGAAAGAGTTGCATTGCTTGGGCCTAACGGAATCGGCAAAACCACAATGCTTAAAATAATAGCGGGCATAATAAAAGCGGATACCGGCAATGTAAGGCTTGGGACCAACGTTATAGAAGGTTACTACGATCAGGAACAGGAAAACCTGAATTACGACAACACCATAATTGACGAAATATGGAATGAATATCCTCAGCTGAATCAGACCGAACTTCGCACCAAGCTGGCCGCTTTTCTATTCCCGGAAGAAGACGTATTCAAAAATATCGGCAAGCTCAGCGGAGGCGAAAGAAGTCGGGTCGCACTGCTTAAACTCATACTTTCCAAATCGAATTTTCTCTTATTGGATGAGCCTACTAATCATCTGGACATACCATCCAAGGAGGCACTGGAAAATGCTTTGATAAACTATTCAGGTACAGTGCTGCTGGTATCCCATGACAGATATTTTCTAAATAAGACTGCTACCAGGGTAATTGAGCTGAAGCAGGATTCCTGTTTGCAGTACAATGGAAATTATTCTTATTACATCAATAAGAGGGGTCTATCGGCAGACTGCATGTCCAATCTTAAGCAAACCGAATCGGAAACAGTCATCTCTGCCAAAAATGATTGGCTGAAGCAAAAGGAAGAAGAATCAAACCTTAGAAAGCAGCAGAGAAGGCTTGAAGCGGTAGAGTCAGAGATAACGCAGTCGGAAGAGTTAATCAAGGAAATAGATGAAATGCTTGCATCACCTGAAATATTCAGCGATCATGTTAAATGCCAGGAGCTTCATAATAAAAAGGAAGATCTTAAGTCGGGCCTTGATACCCTTTATGAAGAATGGAGCAAGCTTAGCGAGTAATTTGAGGGAAGACTGCACAAGGTTTATTCCCCAAATAATATTCTGTCCTTGCCGGTGTATACATTCATCCTCTCTCCACGTACAAATCCTACTGTTGTTAAATTTATTTCCTCCCCGATCCTTATTGCCAGATCCATAGGTGCCGAACGGGATACCATTACTGAAACATTCCGTTTGGCAGCCTTAATAAGCATTTCGGAAGAAATCCTTCCGGAGGTCAGGATAATCTTATCTTCAAACACCATGTCTTTGGCAAAAGCCTCGCCTATTACTTTGTCCATGGCATTATGCCTGCCTATATCCTCGTTGAATATCAAAATTTTCTCTCCGTCGCTGAGAGCTGCTCCATGCACCCCCCCCGTATCCCGAAACGTATCTGATTTAGTTGTGAATTCCTCCATTAGTGATAATATCTTTTTATAATGTATTTGTATTTTTTTGTCCGAGATCTTACTCTGTACAAAATCATATATGTTGTAAAATATGGTGCCTCCGCTGCAGCCTTTGGTCGGCCTTCTTCCTCTCTTAAAATACGGGGAATTCCCTGCATCCTCCGACAGCCTAACATAGGCTGCCCCTTTTTCTTCATTGATATCAACAGACTCTATATCCGTTTTTTTATTAATAATACCTTCAGAAAGCAAATACCCCAAAGTCAGATAATCGAGACTTTCGGGCGAGCACACAAGGGTCACCGTCTCTTCCCCGTTTATATAAATCGTAAAAGGGTATTCACACACTACAACATCAGAAACTTCTGAAACCTGCCCTTTGTCATATCTGGTCAATATTACTTCTCTTTGCAGATTCATATATTTTTCCTCCAATTTTCGCATGATTCAAGACCTTTCAGATCTTTCTGGGTATTTAGATTCATAAACATACCCCAATCGGGGCTGAAATCCCTTGCAATATGCTCGTCAATATACAAAACATCTGACCTGTCCAAAAGCTCTTTTATTTTCACCTTGTTTTTCATAATATTATCTTCGATATAAGGTATCAGATTTCTGCTGTAAAAAGCATTAAGGGGCTCTATCCAGTCTGCAGTCCTGGTAATTATCGCATCATGCCCATAAGGATTTTCCTTGATTCTTTTTATCATATATTCAATATAATACTTGTTTACATATGGCATATCACAGGCAATAAAATAATTATACATGCTTCGTGATTTCAAAAGCCCCGCATGAATACCCCCCACCGGTCCGCAGCCTTTGTAAATATCTTCTGTAACAACTACATCCTTGCCTTTATAAAGCTCTGGTTTATTAGTTGCAACTATTATATTTTCAAACATAGGTTTTAACGTTGCAATCAGATGATCAGTTATGCCGATATCGCCTACCTTAATAAGCTGTTTGTCAAAACCCATGCGGGTGCTTTTACCCCCTGCCAATATTACAGCTGTATTTATCAAAATCATACTATCCTCCAAACAATACTTTGCTTTATCTTACACTCTCTGATAATTGTTCTCTCTTAGTATTGTACAATTTTAAGCGCTGCAATTCAATAAAAAGAGATGACTCTGTGATACAGAAATCATCTCTAAAATATTTGATAACCTTTCTATTGCTTAACCCTGCATACCACTAACTTTTTCTAGTTTTACTGCAGATACCTTGTATTCTCCGGTTTTGGTAATTGGGTCAAAAGCCGAATTGGTAAGCTCATTTGCCGGAGACTCCTTGTAATGGAACGTCATAAAAATCGAACCCGGTTTAACTTTGTCGGTAATGGTTGCTCTGGTTACTATAGAGCCCCTCCTCGAAGTTACCCTCATGAAGCCTTCTTCCTCCAGCCCAAGCTTTTCCGCATCTATGGGATTGATCTCCGCAAGCTCATATGGCCTGATTGCGTCTAACTTCCCGGAATACCTTGTCATTACGTTATAGTGGGTTATCATTCTGCCTGTAATAAGAAGTATCGGATATTCCTCATCGACAATCTCTGCCGGGGGTTCATGCTCCATTGGCTTAATCAATGCCTTTCCTTTGGGGAATGTTCCCTTATGCAGATATTTTGTCCCCGGATGGTCCTCGGTCGGGCAAGGCCATTGCAATCCCGCTTTTTCAATTCTTTCATAGGTAATACCCCTATAGCTGGGCGTTGTTGCTCTTACCTCTTCAAATATCTCTTCTGGATTCTTGTAATCAAAGCCTTCGGCTCCCAATCCCTTTGCCACATCGCAAATTATACTCCAGTCTGCTCTGGCCTGTCCGGGAGCTTCCACAGCCTTTCTTACTTTCTGAACTCTTCTTTCGGTATTGGTAAATGTGCCTTCCTTCTCGGCATAACATGTAGCCGGAAGAATCACATCCGCAAGCTTGGCAGTTTCACTCATGAACAGTTCCTGTACTACCAGGAAATCCAGATTCATTAAAGACTTTTTGACATGATTGGCGTCGGGGTCGGTCAGTACGGGATCTTCTCCCATGATATACATTGCCTTTACCTTGCCTTCTTTTGCTGCATCAAACATCTCAGGAATTGTGAGTCCTTTGCTTGTATTAAGTTTTGCTTTCCATAAATCCTCATGGAACTTTATGTTGGTATCTACATTAATAGCCTGATATCCTGAGAATACGTTGGGAAGCGCTCCCATATCGCAAGCTCCCTGAACATTGTTCTGTCCGCGTATCGGATTTATGCCTGCATTTTCTACTCCAAGGTGACCGGTTATCATAGCAAGGTTTGCAAGGCTCATAACATTTGCCGTTCCGGTAATATGCTCGGTAATTCCCAGAGTATAGAATATACCTGCCTTTTCAGTGCTTGTATACAATTTGGCCGTTTCATACAGCATCTCTTCCGAAATACCTGTTATTTCAGATACAACCTTCGGCGGATACTTTTCTATTACCTTCAAAAGCTCTTCGAATCCCTCGGTGCGAGTTTCAATAAACTCCTTATCGTGCCATCCTTCTTTTATAATAATGTGCATCAATCCATTTATTAAAGCAATGTCCGTTCCGGAGTTCAGAGGAAGCCACAGCGTAGCCATTGTCGCAAGCTCTGTACGGCGCGGATCTATTACAATAAGTTTTGATCCGTTTCTGGCGGCCCTCTTCATTTTGTTGCCTATTATAGGATGAGCTTCCGTAGCGTTTGATCCTATAATAAACAATACTTCGTTACCTTCAACTTCAGATATGGAATTTGTCATAGCTCCGCTTCCTAATGTAGCTGCAAGACCTGCAACTGTCGGAGCATGTCAGGTCCTCGCGCAGTGGTCAACGTTATTCGTGCCTACTGCAACCCTCATCATTTTTTGGAACAGGAAGTTCTCTTCATTTGTGCAGCGTGCTGAACTCAACCCTGCTATTGCATCCGGTCCGTATTTCTTTTTTACCTCTTTCAACTTTTCAGCAACCGTGCTTAAAGCTGTCTCCCAGGTTGTCTCCACAAATTCTCCGTCCTTTTTAATTAGAGGCGTAGTAATTCTTTCAGGGTTATATATAAAATCTGTATGATATCTTCCTTTTACGCAAAGAGAGGTACCGTTAACCACGGATTCAGGATTGGGGGTCACTCCCACAATTTTTCCGTTTTTGATATTTAAATCAAAATTACATCCTACACCGCAAAATGGACATGTAGTGGTTACTTTAGACACTTCCCACGGTCTTGCGCCTTTCAGCTGTTTATTAACAAGTGCACCGGTGGGGCATACGCTTATGCATTGTCCGCATAATCTGCAGTTTTTATAATCTATAGGCGCATCAAGCGCTGTTGCTATTCTTGTTTTATAACCTCTGCCTGCAAAATCTATAGTGCTTGTAACCTGTACTTCCCTGCATACTCTCACGCATTTTCCGCACAAAATGCATTTGCTCTGGTCTCTTTCCATAACAGGGTTCAGGCTGTCTATTGCATACTCCCTCTTATCTCCTTTGTATGAAGATTTCTTAATGTCGTATCTGTACGCATATTCCTGAAGTTTGCATATACTGTTTTGTTCGCATGTCAGGCAGTCTTCGGGGTGACTTGCCAAAAGCAAATCAATGATTTCCTTTCGTGCCTCTACCACTTTTTCAGACTCTGTCTGAACTACCATACCTTCTCTTACTTCATTTGCGCAGGATGCAACAAGAGTTTTTGCCCCCTCAACTTCTACTATACACATCCTGCATCCACCAAATACAGAAAGATTTTTATCGTGACATAAAGTAGGAATATCTATCCCGTTTTCTCTTGCGGCTTCGAGAATAGTTGTCCCTTCTTTCGCCGATACCACTTTCCCATCCAGGGTAAATGTAACCATTTTTACACCTCCATAAATTATAATGAACTCTATATAATTGAAAAATCCTTTATTAAAAAACCCAAAAACGGACACATAAACACAAGTAGATTATATAAAACTTTGTGCAGATTGTCAACTTTTTATCAACCCTGAAAAGGGCGTTTTTAGTAATAAGTATAATTTATTGACATTTCCTTTGTGCTGCATATTGCGCTATTGTGCTATAATAAATCTGCAAGTTATTAAAAGAAAAAGAAATGTTGAGGTGGTATTGTGGATACAATAAGAACAGAAGATGCGATAGGTATGGTATTGGCCCATGATATAACGGAAATAGTACCTGGTGTATTTAAAGGCGCAGCTTTCAAAAAAGGTCATGTTATTACGGAAAATGATGTAGAAAAATTATTAAAAATTGGAAAAGAGCATATATATGTTTTTGAATTAAAGGAAGATGAGCTTCATGAAAATGAAGCGGCAATAAGGCTGGGAGATATGCTGGCAGGCCCCGGCATCTGTTTTACCGAGCCCTCGGAAGGAAAAATCAGTTTAAAGTCAAAGCATAAAGGGCTTTTAAAAATAGACAGGGAGCTGCTGGATGAGATAAACAATACGGGTGACCTCTGCTTTGCCACCATACAAGGCAATATCTGCGTAGAAAAGGATGAATTGCTGGGAGGATGCAGGATTATTCCGCTGATAATAAAAAAAGAAAAAATAGATGCAATAGAAAATATAATGAAAAATAAAGAACCTCTAATCAGAATAAAGCCTTTCCTGAATCTTAAAACAGCATTAATAATTACGGGATCCGAGGTATACAAGGGAAGAATAGAAGATAAATTCGGACCGGTAATTGAAAAAAAGGTTAAAGAGCTTGACTCGGACATTTTCCATAAAACAATAATCCCGGACGAAACGGACGAGATAAAAAATGCAATATTAGATGCAAAAGAAATGGGAGCAGAGCTTATTATAGTTACGGGAGGCATGTCGGTAGATCCGGATGACAAAACTCCCGGCGCCATTAAAGCAACCGGAGCAGATATTATAACTTACGGGACCCCTGTTTTGCCGGGTGCTATGTTGCTTTTCGCATACCTTGACAATATACCCGTATTTGGAGTGCCGGGATGTGTAATGTATGCACATACTACCGCCTTTGATTTATTGCTGCCAAGAGTCTTTGCAGGGGAGAAAATTATCAGAAAAGATATTACAAGCCTGGGATACGGAGGGCAATGCCTGTCGTGCAAGCCTTGCAGATTTCCACATTGTCATTTTGGAAAGAATTAAGGAGAAATAAAATGTTAAAAAACATATCTATTCAAGAAGCAAAGGAAATCCTTTTAAATGAATATGTAGACACCCAGTTAATCGAACTCTCCATACTGGACAGTCTGGATCATGTATTAGCTGAAGATATTGAATCCGATATGGATATGCCGCCCTTTGACAGATCACCCCTTGACGGCTATGCATATAAATCAGAGGACAGCAAATATGCGACCAAGGACTCTCCTGCAGTCCTGGAAGTAATAGACAATGTCCAGGCCGGATATGTCAGCAACAAAAAAATTGAAAACGGCCAGGCCATAAGAATAATGACCGGGGCTAAAATACCCGAAGGTGCTGATGTAGTCATCAGGTATGAAGATACAGAGTTTACCGATAAAGAAGTCAGGATATTCAAATTCCTGAAACCCCATTCCAATATTGTTAAAATGGGCGAAGACATGAAAATCGGGGACCTGGTCTTGCAAAAAGGAATGACCATCGGACCTGCAGAAATAGGTATATTAGCTTCATTGGGAAGAAGCCGCGTAAAGGTATATTCCAAGCCCAGGGTCGCAATATTAGCTTCGGGTGACGAACTCACAGCTATTGATAAAAGCTTGAATGAAGGCAAGATAAGAAACAGCAATTCCTACGCAATTGCCGCACAAGTGAAAAAACTGGGCGGAGAAGCCGTAATGCTCGGGATATGCAAAGATAACACAGAAGATGTTAAATCCGAACTGAATTCCGCTTTAAAGTGGGCAGACCTGATAATTACTACGGGGGGTGCATCCGTAGGAGATGCGGATATTACAAAAGAAGCCTTCAAAGCCGCAGGAGCCGATATTTTATTCTGGAAAGTAAACATGAAACCCGGATCGCCGATAATTGCAGCTAAATATAAGAACAAATTTCTCTTTGGATTATCGGGCAACCCTGCCGCAGCATATATCACCTTTGAAATATTTGTAAGACTTGTCCTATTAAGGTTAATGGGTAAAAAGAATTACGACCTGATGGAGGTCAGCTCTATATTGGAAAGTGATTTTAACAAGGTAAGCAGTCAAAACAGATATGTTCGAGCGTTTACATATAAAAAAGAAGGAAAGTATTATACAATCCTTCCGGATAAACATAGCTCCGGGGACTTATCCAGCTTATCGGGAAGAAATTCTTTGTTTTTTGTCCCCGGGGGGTTCCCTCCTTATAAAAAAGGTGATGAAATAAAGGTACAGTTAATCAATTATTCGGAGGTAGGAGAATGATTCCTGTGTTTTCAATTGTGGCGAACGGCTCCAAGGTAGGAAAGACTACCTTATTATGCAGAATTGTTGAGGAATTGAAATCCAGAGGGTATAGAGTTTGCACTGTAAAGCATGATGTTCACGGTTTTGAAATAGACCACCCGGGTAAGGACACCTGGAAACATGCACAGGCTGGCGCAGATATCGTAGTAATATCATCTCCGAAAAAAATAGCAATGATTGAGCATCTAAACAGTGAGTATACTCTGGATGAAGTATTAAGTAAAATAAATAATGTGGATATTATAATAACAGAAGGATTCAAACAGGAGAATAAACCCAAACTGGAGATTTTCAGAAAGGAAGTTTCAAAGGAAATCTTTTCAAAAGATGAAGATTTGTTTGCAATTGTAACAGATACGCCAATAAAAAAAGAAATACCCCAATTCGATTTTTCTGAGATCAAAGAAATAGTTGAACTAATAGAAAACAAATTTCTAAAAAACTGAAGCACATCCCAATAAAGGGATGCACTGCAAAATGGCAATAGACCACTCATTCCAAAGACAAATTCGGCATCGCATTAAGAGTGAAATCTGACCTGATACCGCATATATATCTGTAATAGGCGGCACAGCCTATCATTGCAGCATTATCCGTACACAATAGGGGAGAAGGGTAAAGCACCTCTATTCCCGCCTGTTCCCCTCTTTGTCTTAATAATTCCCTAAGCCTGCTGTTTGAAGCAACCCCGCCTGCCAGCACTGCATACTTTGATTTCTTATCCAGTGCAGCTTTTATAAGTTTGATTGACAGCACATCTGCCACAGCCTCCTGGAAGCTTGCGGCTATATCTGCCGGACTGATTTCTTCATTTTTCATTTTTCTTGAATTCAAATAGTTCAGCACAGCGGATTTCAAGCCGCTGAAGCTGAAGTCATAACTGCCCTCCTCCAAAAAAGCCCTGGGAAAATCAATAGCTTCTCGATTTCCCGAAACAGCCAGCTTGTCGATCAAAGGTCCTCCCGGGTATCCAAGCCCTAATGCACGTGCAATTTTGTCAAAGGCTTCACCTGCCGCGTCATCTCTTGTCCTGCCTATAACCTTGTATATGTTGTAGCCGACAACATTCACAATATGGCTGTGGCCTCCCGAAGCAACCAGACAGACAAAAGGAGGCTCCAGCTCCTTATGCTCTATATAATTGGCGGATATATGCCCTTCAATGTGATTTACCCCGATAAAGGGCAATTTGCTGCTGTAAGCTATAGCCTTGGCTGTCGAAAGCCCTATAAGCAAAGCGCCTACAAGTCCAGGCCCGTAAGTAACTGCAACTGCATCAATATCCTTCAGCGATATTCCCGGCTCTGACAGCGCTTCATCAATAACTATATTTATATTCTCCAGATGTTTCCTGGATGCAACCTCGGGCACTACCCCGCCAAATTTCCTGTGTGTGTCTATCTGACTTGATATTATATTGGACAGTACCTTCCTGCCGTTTTTCACAATTGCAGCAGAGGTTTCATCACAGGATGTCTCAATAGCCAATATTAATACTTCATCTCTCATGTTTTACACTCCGCTTCACGCCTCGTCATTATTGCACATCATGCCTTAAGTACATTGCACAATCTTATTATTTACATCATATAAAAAAGGGAGTAGTTTTGCAATACTCCCCTTCGCTTAATATTCTTTGCTTTTCTGATATAAATTATTATCCTGAATCATTTTACTGCTTGTCCCTGCTTTAAATGCGCAGGCACTGTAGGTCGTATCAATTACCTTCCAGCTGCCGTCCAGATATACTTCATTCCATGCGTGGTATACATTCATCCCTGATCTGTAGCCCTTTACAAGCTTCGCAGGTACGCCTTCGCTTCTCAGCATTGCTGCGAACAATACCGAATAATCATAGCATATTCCTTTCCCGTCCTCCAGAACCTTGTCAATTTCAGGTATATAATCTTCTGGGGGCTTGTCCGCCTTACCATAGTCATAACTAATGTTCTTTATAGTGTAATCATATAAAACTTTTACTATTTCATTGTCATTCTCTATGCCCTTTGTGATGTGTTTTGCAAGCTTTATGGCTTCCATATCCTCATTCCATGTAACAGGCTGCACCGAGCTAAGATATAATGAGTTTTCTTCCGCTATTTCAGCTTTGAAGCTTTTCTTTGAAAGTACTTTATAGCTTGTCCCGGAAATGTTTTCGAGTACTGATACCGTGTAGGTTCCGTCCCCCATCTGAAGAGGAAAGGAATCCTCCGGGTTTTTCAGGTCATAATAGTACTTTGTTGTTCCCTTTTCCACCATTACCTTGGTTTTTTTACAGGTATCCGCACAGGATACTTTTACTACACCACTACCGGCAAGAGCAGAATCTATTGATATACTGGCAGCATATGCACTTATAGGAGAACATAGCATAATACTTATGAGCAGTATTGCAACAAATCTGAACTTTTTCACTGAAAACAACTCCTTTCGGTAGCTGGCTGCCATTTTGCAGGCCCTATAGCTTTGCGTCCCCTAGTTTCCCAAGGTTTGCCTTTATCGCTTGAGTGTGTCAGCTGATGATAGTATGAAAAAAGACTTCTTTGGAAGCACTTTGCAACCAAGGAAGTCTTTTGTGTAATTCTATGGAAGGTTTATACCAAATAGCTTGTACCCTCCAATAGTAATAAAAAAACTAATCTTTCGGTTGCTGGCTGCCATTTTACAGGCCCTATAGTTTTGCGCCCCCTGGTTTCCCAAGGTTTGCCTTTGTCGCTTATTAGCTGACAATACACATATCCAATTTTATACTTAAATTATAACATGTCCATTAAAAATGTAAAGGGGTTTTGAAAATATTTTTGGAATTTTTTATTGCACGATTATTACGGGGCTGTTTCCTCTGCAACGCTATCCAGA
>ERZ795049.5459-NODE-5459-length-11744-cov-9.069980_pt1 | contig 11744 bp, 10 predicted proteins | sample MGYA00375133_ERZ795049 | MGnify/ENA primary metagenome ERZ795049 (study PRJEB30178, sample SAMN05720147) | activated sludge metagenome | isolation source: anaerobic digester from wastewater treatment plant | place: Japan | collected 2015-04-20 ...
TGTACACCCAGTGCGTATGCGGCGGTTCGCCGGCAACCCAGGACAGATCGCCGGCGCGCAGTTCTTCGGCCAACAGGGCAGGATGCGCGTGCCCCTGCACGACGTAGAGAGTGTTGCCGGCGACGTCCTTCCTGACCACGAACCAGGCGTCGTGGTCGCCGCTTTCGCTCACCTTGCCGCCCTTCACCCCGCCGATGTGCAGGCCCTTGCGCTGGCCGATGGTGTGGTAGGCCACACCATCGTGCTCGCCGAGCAGTCGGTCGTCGTCCAGACCGCGAATCTCGCCCTGCTTCCTGGGCAGATAACGCATCAGGAACTCCTTGAACGGTCGCTCACCGATGAAGCAGATGCCGGTCGAATCCTTCTTCAGCGCGACATGCAGAGCAGCCGTTTCGGCGATCCTGCGGACCTCGCGCTTGTACAGCCCAGCCAGCGGAAACAGGCTCATCGCCAGTTGCTGCTGGTTGAGACGATGCAGAAAATAGCTCTGGTCTTTGGTACCGTCCTCGGCCTTGAGCAACTGGAATCTCCCCTGGAACTCGCGCACGCCGGCGTAGTGGCCGGTCGCAATCCGGTCCGCACCGATCTTCAGGGCATGCTCGAGAAAGGCGCTGAACTTGATCTCCGAGTTGCACAGCACATCCGGGTTCGGCGTGCGACCCGCCTGGTATTCGGCAAGAAAGTGCGCGAAGACGCGCTCCCGGTACTGGCTGGCGAAATTCACCACTTCGACGTCGATGCCGATGCTGTCGGCAATGCTCATGACGTCGATCAGGTCCTGGCGCGACGAGCAATAGGCATCGGTATCGTCATCCTCCCAGTTCTTCATGAACAGGCCGAGCACCCGCCATCCCTGCTGCTTGAGCAGCAACGCCGCCACCGCCGAATCAACGCCGCCGGACAAGCCGACGACCACCGTTTTTCCCTGGTCCATCATCGCACCCCTGCTAGTGTTCGTTTGACATGCCGTCGCCGGGAACACCGGCGACCATTACGGCACCCGCACTCTCTTCTACACCGCCGCCATCGAGCCATTCCGGCAGGGCCATCACCACGGCCGGCTGCCCGTTGTCGCGAAACCAGCTATCGACCACGTAGCGCTCGGCCGGCGCCGGCGGATCCGGTGCATCGTTCGCCGCCGCCACAGGCTCCAGCACCTCGACCTGCGCCGAATAGTGGACCTCGAACAGATATCGAACACGCTGCACCGGCTCCAGAACACGGTGAAACTGCAGCCAGCCACGCGCTTCGAGCATACGCAGCAGGCGCGTGCCGGTGGTCGAGTGGTCGATGCAATCCATCCGTCCATAGACCCCGGCGTCGGCATAGTTGCCGCCACGATCAGCCCGGATCGGCGTCTGCTGACCGGCCCAGCCGAGCAACCAGCCGACCACCAGCGACAGCTTTTCGCGCTCCTCGGCGGCATTCCGGGCGACACCCAGCAAGGCCCGCACCTGCGTCAACTGCTGGTCGCCGAAGTACACCTCCGCCTCGGCCACGCAGCCGTAGTTGTAGCACACCCGCAGCACCTCGGCCGTCGCGGCCGGCGCCACCCCCAGCAGCACCCACAGCAACAACAACCAGAACGCCGCAGCGCCAGCAGCCTTGGCAAATCGCGAATCCGCGCTTTCCGGCAGGCGGTCGGAGCCGGTGGGGAACGAAGCGAGCATGCCGCGGTCCGGGTTCGGGGTCACCAGCGGCTCATTCCGCCGGGAATTGGGTCAGCAGTTCGAGCGGGAAACGCCGACCGGCCAGCCAGTCCTCGATGCAGCGCAGAACCAGCGGACTGCGGTGCTGCCCCTGCAGCCTCATGATCTCGTCGAGCGTCAGCCAGTGCGCCGCCAGGATGCCGTCGTCGAGCTGCCGCAGCGGATCGTGCGCACTGATTTCGCCCCCGAAGGCGAAGCGCAGGTAACTCACATCGCGAGCCTCGTTGCGATAGTTATACACCCCGATCAGGTATTGCGGATTCAGGGTGTAGGCCGTCTCTTCGAGCGTTTCCCGGATCACCGCGGCAAGCAGCGACTCGCGGCACTCCAGGTGACCGGCCGGCTGGTTGTAGCAGATACCGTACTCGGTTTCCTCTTCGACGAGCAGAAAACGACCGTCGCGTTCGAGCACCGAAGCGACCGTGACATTGGGTTTCCAGACCATACGAGTAGCCTTGCGGGGGGCCAAAAGAGCCATTTTACCGCCAACCGGGAGGCGAAATCGGCTAGAATTTCCGCTTCATGATTTCCGGCAAAAGGGAGACAAGACGATGTCCATGGCGGATCGCGACGGCTTCATCTGGTACGACGGCAAGCTGGTCCCCTGGCGCCAGGCGACAACGCACGTGCTGACGCACACCCTGCACTATGGCATGGGCGTCTTCGAAGGCATCCGCGCCTACAAGGCTGAAAACGGCACCGCCATATTTCGTCTCGAAGAGCATACCGACCGCCTGTTCAACTCGGCGTACATCTTCCAGATGAAAATGCCCTATGACAAGGAAACGCTGATCGAGGCACAGAAGGAAGTGGTACGCGCCAACCACCTGGAATCGTGCTACATCCGGCCGATCGTGTTCTACGGTTCCGAAGCCATGGGCATCGCCGCCACCTCGATCAGCACGCATGTGGCAATAGCCGCTTGGCCCTGGGGCGCCTATCTTGGCGCCGAGGGGATGGAAAAAGGCATCCGCGTCAAGACCTCTTCGTTCACCCGCCATCATGTGAATATCAACATGTGCCGATCGAAATCGGTCGGCACGTATACCAACTCGATCCTCGCCCACCAGGAAGTGGCGCACGATGGCTACGACGAAGCGCTGCTGCTGGACGTCGACGGCTACGTTGCCGAGGGTGCCGGCGAAAATGTTTTCATCGTCAAGAAGGGCAAGCTCTACACGCCGGATCTGACGTCCTGTCTGGAAGGCATCACCCGTGCCTCGGTCCTGCAACTCGCCGACGAACTGGGCATCCCGGTGATCGAAAAACGGATCACGCGCGACGAGGTGTATTGCGCCGACGAAGCCTTCTTTACCGGCACCGCTGCCGAAGTGACACCGATTCGCGAACTCGACAATCGCCTGATCGGTGCCGGCCACCGCGGCCCGATCACCACCCGAATCCAGAGCCTGTTCTTCGACTGCGTCAACGGCCGTGTGCCGGCGCATGCGGACTGGCTCGCCTACGTCTAACTGTGTCCGTTTGCAAGGTTGCCACCATGCCTCAGAACACCCAGCAGAAGCCCATCGAGGTCAGCGCTCACGACCTGCCACTGCACTGCCCGACCAAGGATTCACCGCTGTGGGCCAGGCATCCGCGAGTCTTTCTCGATGTCCTGCACACGGGTGAAGCCGTTTGCCCGTACTGCAGCGCGCATTACGTGCTCACCGGCGAACGGCCGAAGGGACACCACTGAGCACTACCCGGCCCGCGTAGCCGACTGAACCGCCAATCATGAAAGCACTCCTCGTCGCACCTTCCTGGATCGGCGACGCGGTGTTGGCGCAAGCGCTGTGCATGCGGCTGCACGAACGCAACCCCGGTCTGCAGCTCGACGCGCTGGCCCCGCGCTGGGTGGCACCGGTACTTGAGCGTATGCCGGAGATCGCCCGAGTCTTCGACAGCCCCTTTGCACACGGTGATCTGTCGCTGAAAGCACGTCACCGCCTGGCTCGCGAACTGGCACGGGAAGGCTACCAGCGCGCCTACATCCTGCCCAATTCGATCAAGTCGGCGCTGATTCCGTTCTTCGCCGACATCCCCGAGCGCATCGGCTTCGTCGGCGAAACCCGCTATGGACTGATCAACCGCCGGCACACGCTGAACAAGGCACTGCTGCCGCAAATGGCCGAGCGTTTCGCACAACTTGCCGAGCCACCGGGTACCGCGCTGCCCAGACCCCTGCCGCAGCCACGCCTATGCTCGACCGGCGAGCAACGCGCGGCCACGCTGGCAGCGCTGGGCATCGAGATCCCCGAGAGACTGGTGGTGTTCTGTCCCGGTGCCGAATACGGGCCGGCCAAGCGCTGGCCGGAACGGCATTTCGCGGCGCTGGCCAATGCCCTGGCCGACCACGGCTACGCCGTCTGGCTGCTGGGCTCGGCCAAGGACCGGGCCATCGGCGAGGACATCGTCAGCCGCAGCGACACCACCAGGCTGCCGCTCAACCTCTGCGGCTCCACCTCACTGGGCCAGGCGATCGACCTGTTGGCCGCCGCATCCTTCGTCGTCTGCAACGATTCCGGCCTGATGCACGTCGCCGCCGCCCTCGACCGGCCGCTGATTGCGCTCTATGGCTCGTCGTCACCCGGCTTCACGCCGCCGCTGTCGCCACGGGCCCGGATCCTCAGTCTGCATCTCGAATGCAGCCCGTGCTTCAAGCGCGAATGCCCGCTGGGTCATCTTGATTGCCTCAACAGACTCGAACCGCAACGCGTTCTTGACGCCTGCCTGCTCTTCCCCGGTCAGGTTTCCGGATGATTGCCGTTTTTGCCACCCCGGAGGATGTCGAGACGGCCTTCTACGAGGCCATCGCGCGGGCCGACCTGGCCGCCCTGATGAGCGTCTGGGCCGACGACGAAGAGATCGTCTGCATCCACCCGACCGGCCAGCGCCTGACCGGCACCGACGCCATCCGCGATAGCTGGCGCGGCATCTTCGCCAACAATCCCCGCCTGATGGTTCGCCTGTCGCGCGGGGTACGCTGGAGCGGCATGCTGCTGGCCGTGCACAACGTCGTCGAAACGCTGTACATCGGCGACGAGCGCCGGCCGCACGGCCCGATGCTGGCGACCAACGTCTTCCAGCGCGGCGCCAGTGGCTGGCGCCTGCTCTCGCATCACTCGTCGACGGCCGCCGATCGGGACGCGGCCGACACCGGAGTGACCGGCGAACGCAACGCGAATACGCCGCGGACGCTGCATTGACCACCTACCGCGCACCTGGCTGGCTGCCCGGCGGGCACGCGCAGACCATCTACCCGCTGCTGATCAGGCCCGACCCCCTGCCCTACCACCGCGACCGCTGGGAAACCCCGGATGGCGACTTCATCGACCTGGACTGGAATGTCGTACCGCCGGCGTCGAACGGTACCGACACGCGACCGCTGCTGGTCCTCTTTCATGGTCTGGAAGGCAGTTCGGTCAGCCACTACGCGATTACGCTGATGCGCGCCGCCACAGCCATCGGCTGGTCTGGCGTGGTAGTGAACTTTCGCGGTTGTTCGGGCGAGAGCAATCGCCTGCCGCGCGCCTATCATTCCGGGGACAGCGACGAAATCGACTGGATCCTGCGGCGCCTGCGGGCGCTTTGCCCGACGCGCCCGTGTTACGCCGTCGGCGTCTCGCTGGGCGGCAATGCCCTGCTCAAATGGCTCGGCGAAAGGCAGGCAGGCGCCGGCGACTGCCTCCGCGCCGCGGCCGCGATCAGCGCCCCGCTCGACCTGACCGCCTGTGGTCACCACCTCGCACGCGGTTTCAACCGCATCTACACGCAGTACTTCCTGCGCACACTCAAGCGCAACGCCACCGAGAAGTTGCGCCGTTATCCCGGCCTGTTCGACGAACGGCGCATGTCCGCGGCCAACAGCCTGTACGAGTTCGACGACGTCGTCACCGCCCCGCTGCACGGCTTCGCCGGCGCCGACGACTACTGGCGCAAAGCGTCGAGCAAGCCCTGGCTGACCGGCATCCGCTTGCCGACGCTGGTGCTCAACGCCCAGAACGACCCCTTCCTGCCGGCCCAGGCGCTGCCTCTGGCTCGCCAGGCCGCGGCCAGCGTACGCCTCGAATTCCCGCGCCAGGGCGGACACGTCGGATTCGTCACCGGCAGTCTGCCGGGGCGACTCGACTGGCTGCCACAGCGCCTTCTTCATTTTTTTCAGCACGAGGTTTGACATGAACGCTCTCCTGCCCACGGAAATCTTCAAGGCCTACGACATTCGCGGCATCGTCGGCAAGACGCTGACCGTCGACACCGTCCGGCGCATCGGCCACGGCCTGGGGTCGCTGGCGGTGGAGCGTGGCCAGCAGGCGATCGCCGTCGGCCGCGACGGACGCCTGTCGGGACCGGAACTGTCGGCGGCCCTGATGGAGGGCATTCGCCTGGCCGGCATCGACACCATCGATGTCGGCTGCGTCCCGACACCGACGGTCTACTTTGCGGCACACGAACTGGGTTGTCAGAGCTGCGTTGCCGTCACCGGCAGCCACAATCCACCGGACTACAACGGCCTGAAAATGGTCATCGGCGGCGAGACCCTGGCCGGCGCAGCGATTCAGAGTATCCGGCAGCGGGTTGACGGCGGTGCCTTGCACCACGGTGCCGGGCAAGGCAGCAGCGCCGACGTGCGCTCGGCGTACCTTCGCCGCATCACCGCTGACGTCACGCTGGCGCGGCCGATGAAGATCGTCATCGACTGCGGCAACGGCGTCGCCGGCGGCATCGCCCCGGAACTGTTTCGCTCGCTGGGCTGCGAACTGGTCGAACTGTTCTGCGAAGTCGACGGCACCTTCCCGAATCACCATCCGGACCCGTCGAAACCCGAGAACCTGCAGGACCTCATCCGCGCGCTGCGCACCACCGACGCCGAAATCGGCCTCGCTTTCGACGGCGACGGCGACCGCCTCGGGGTGGTGACCAAAGACGGCGAGATCATCTACCCGGATCGTCAACTGATGCTCTTTGCGGCCGACGTGTTGCGACGTTGCCCGGGCGGGCAGATCATCTACGACGTCAAATGCACGCGCCGACTGGCGCCCTGGATCCGCGAACATGGCGGCGAACCGCTGATGTGGAAGACCGGGCACGCGCTGGTCAAGGCCAAGCTCAAGGAAACCGGCGCGCCGCTGGCCGGTGAAATGAGCGGCCACGTTTTCTTCAAGGAACGCTGGTACGGCTTCGACGACGGCCTCTACGCCGGCGCCCGGCTGCTCGAAATCCTGTCACGCGCCGACGATGCCAACGCCATCCTGAAGGCCCTGCCCGACAGCAGCTCGACGCCCGAGCTGAACATCGGCATGCAGGAAGGCGAACCCTTCGCGCTGATCGACGAATTGCAACGGCACGCCCACTTCGAGGGCGCGCGCGAAATCATCACCATCGACGGCTTGCGCGTCGAGTACGCCGACGGCTTCGGGCTGGCGCGTCCCTCGAATACCACGCCGGTGGTCGTGCTGCGCTTCGAGGCCGACAATGCGGCCGCGCTCGAACGCATTCAGGCCGATTTTCGCCGTGTCTTCGTCACCGCGCGCCCCGGCCTCGCGCTGCCGTTCTGATCCCTTCGACTCCGCGTATCCGGGACCTCCGCGCCGATGACCGAACCCGCACTCCAGAACGCTTTCCTCTTCCGGCAGCCGATCCTGAACCACAGGGAGGAACTCGCCGGTTACCAGTTGTCGTTCGGCAGCGGCGACGAAAGCGCCGCCGCCTGCAGCCGCACGGGCAGCGGCGCCACCGCCGCACTCTGCGCCGCGTATTCCGAACTGGGCATGCAAAGTGCGCTGGGCAACAGTTGCGCGTTCATCGATATCGATAGCGACTTCCTGCAGGAAAGGGCCATCGAGCTGCTGCCGCCGGCCGGCGTCGTCCTCGAACTGATGCTCGACGACGTGCCCGACAAGGCGACGCTGGCACGTTGCCACTATTTGCGTGATCGGGGTTATACGCTGGCGCTGGCGCGATACCGGGGCATCGACGACCGCAGCCGACCGGTGCTGCCGATGCTCCAGGTCATCAAGATCGACATCGACACGGCGAGTGAAAGCGAACTCCGCGACCTGGCCGGATCACTGCGACACCTGCCGCTCAAACTCCTGGCGCAGGGCGTCGCCAGCCGCGAGCAGATGGAGTGCTGCCGTCGCCTGGGCTTCGAGCTTTTCCAGGGGCGCTACTTCGCGCAGGCGGAAGTCGTCAGCGGTCGCCGCCTCTCGGCTTCGCAGGCCGCACTGATTCGCCTGATCAACCTGGTCGGACGCGATGTCGATACGATGGTGATCGAGGACGCCTTCAAGCACGAGCCGGCGCTGACGCTCAATCTGTTGCGCGTGGTCAACGCGGTCGGGCACCGCGGTGGCGGCCTCGCACAGCCGGTGACTTCGCTGCGACACGCGATCACCCTGTTCGGTCGGCGCCAGTTGCAGCGCTGGCTGTCGCTGCTTCTGCTGGCACCGCATGGCGGCACGGCCGACCCCGCCCGCTCACCGCTGCTGCAGGTCGCCGCCCTGCGCGGACGCATGATGGAGCTGCTGGTCCCGGTCGGGCACGTCAACGACCACAAACTCGCCGACCTGGCCTTCATCACCGGCATCCTGTCGATGATGCCGGCAGCGCTGGGCCTGCCGATCGAAGAGATCCTCGAACAGATTGCGGTCGAGCCCAAGGTGCGCCACGCGCTATGCCAGCACGAGGGTCTGCTGGGCACCATCCTGGCGCTGCTCGAGCGCTTCGACAGCGACGACGCCGAAGGCTGCGACCGCCTGTTGTCCGTGCTCCCCGGCGCCTTTGACCGTCATACGCTGAACACCTGCCTCAGCGTCGCCCTGCGCTGGCTGAACAGCACCGGTGATTAGCCGCCGACAGGGCGCGGTGCTCGCCGGACAGATCGGCAACCGGCGAAACGGTGGCTTGCCCCACCGCCGGAAAGAACCGGCTTGACAATGACAAAGTAGGAGGATTTCGTCGATGAAGATCCTGTGTTCCGCGGTATTGCTGGCGGTCATTCTCTGCTCCCAGGTAAAGGTTGCGCTGGCTGCCGAATTCAAGGTGCTGGTCGTCATGAGCTACGAGGCGAACAATCCGTGGGTGATCGAGATCCGTGAGGGAATCGACTCGGTTTTGGCGGCATCCAGCGAAATCACTTACTTCTACATGGATACCAAGGTCAGCCCGGCGGCAGGTCCCAGGAAAGGGGAGGAAGCGTACGCGCTCTATCAACGCCTGCAACCCGATGGGGTCATCGTCGCGGACGACGATGCGCAGGCCATGTTCGTCGTCCCGTTCCTGAAAGACAAGGTCAGGACGCCGGTCATGTTCAACGGGGTCAACAACTCGGCAGCGAAATACGGCTTCCCGGCCACTAATGTCTCCGGAATACTGGAGCGGGCGCATGTCCGCGAATCCCTGGCCTTTGCCAAGCAATTGATCCCGTCGATCAGGACAGCCTGCTTCATGACCAATGACGTGCCGGCCGGTCGGGCCCTGCGCGCCCAGGTGGAAGAGGAAAAGGAGACTTATCCGGTCAAGGTCGGGGCGTTTCACTTGGTCAAGAACACCAGGGGAATCGATGCGCTCGTGAAGAATGGCCATTCCGCTTGCGACACGATCCTGATCGACAGCCTGGAGGGGATTGTCGACGATACCGCCCGGCCCTTGAACAACAAGGAGGTTCTCGAAGCCCTGCGCAAGGTCTATAGTGGCCCCATCCTTGGCGGGAACCGCTATCAGGTCGAACAGGGGGCCTGGGCCGCGGTCGTCAAGACCGGTCATGAGCAGGGTGAAACATCGGCAGAGATGCTGCTGAAGGCCATGCGCGGTACACCGGTGGCCAGGATTCCCGTGGTTTCGAATGTTCGCGGGCAACGGGTCATCAACGTCACCGCCCTCGAGGCCCACCAGGTGGTACTGAAACCGACCCTATTGAGAGGCGCCACCCTGGTGCGACAGCAACCCTAGCGGAGAGCAAAAGGAAGTGTTTCCCATCCGTCCTGGAGTCGGCAAGAAGCTGCTCGGGTTGGCGCTATTCCATGCCGCCGCCTTTGCATTGATCGCCGTAATCGCCGCCACGGCTTTCAATCGCGTCGAGATTCTGGCTACCGACATCGCCCGCAACCAGATGACGGGGGTGCTGGAAAATGCCTCGATTGCTCGCGAGCTGTCCGATGCGCTTTCGGAAATCGATTTGATCAGCCGAAGTTGCCGTAGTGGTTCAGCTTCGGAGGACAACGGCAAGCGGATGTCGGCAGCCCTGCTGGCAATCGCACAAAAGAACCAGGACAAACAACAGGCGGATGCCATCGCCGCGCTGTCCACCACGGCAACCGAACTGCTTGACCAGTGCGCCGCGATCCGGCGGGTCCTGCTCAGCCTGGATGGTATCGACCGCCAGATTCTCGCTGAACTCGCTACCCTGGAAAACCTCATCGGCCGGATTCTGATCGACCAGACCCTGTCCGGTAAAACAACCGATTACCTCGATCAGATCATGAATCTGATCACAGGCTTTCGGGAAACCGTGCTCCAGATTGGCAAGAACATTGCCGAAAGGACTGTGCTTGCTTCGGCAGATACGAAGAACGGCAATCCCAACGTAGCGCTGATCGACGATCTCAACCTGAGGTTGCAGACGCTCACCGCATCGAGTCCCGAGATTGCGCGAATCGCCAGGCGGGCAATTCGTCTGACCGTCGCCTATCGGCGGGAAATCCTCGAACTGGATATCGCCAGCCATCGCTTCCATGATGCCGTCACCCGCAGCCATGCAGCCCAGGCGGCGGTACTGAAAACGATGAGCCGCCTGGACGAACAGGCGTCCGGTCGTGTGGCGGATCTGGGTTTGCAGATTCACCAGGCCATTGCGGCGGCCAGCCGATGGGTTTTCGGGCTGTCGGTGCTGATTGCACTGCTGTCCTTTCTGGCGATTGCGGTCATCGTCAGACGCAGCATCAAGCGGCCGCTGCAGAGGGTGCTGCAACACATCGATGCGGTCCGCCATGGCACCGCGACACCCGATGTCGGTACGCCAGGCAGGGATGAATGGGGAACCATTCATACCGCCCTGCTCGACATGACGGCCGCGCTGGCAAGCTCCCGGAGCTTGCTGCAATCCGTCGTGGACACCGCGCCAATACGGGTTTTCTGGAAAGACCGGGACCTGCGCTACCTGGGCTGCAACCCGGCCTTTGCCCGCGACGCCGGCAAGACCCATCCGGAAGAACTCCTCGGCAAGGATGATTACCAGATGGGCTGGGCCAAAGAGGCCGAGCGCTATCGCGCCGACGACCAGGCAGTCATGGATTCCGGCGTCGCCCGGCTGTTCTTCGTTGAGCCGCAGACGACCCCGGACGGTCGGACGATCTGGCTGCGCACCTCCAAGGTTCCGCTCAGGGACAGCAACAACCAGACGATCGGCATCCTGGGCGTCTACGAAGACATCACGGAACGCAAGCGTATCGAGCGGCGGCTGGACATGGCCATCAAGGTCACCCAGGTGATCCTTTGGGAACTCGATCTCACGGATGGCCACCTGGCCTACGATCGGGCGATGCTTCCCGTCCTGGGGCTGACGCCGGACGAAGAACTGGATTCACTACAGCACTGGGTCGCACGGGTGCACCCGGACGACCGTACGTCCTTCCAGGAGGCCGTTGCGCGCGCCATCCAGCCGGAGACCGGAACCTTTGACTTCGAGTACCGGCTGCGAGACTCGACGGCCCAGTACCAGTGGATTCACACCCGGGGCTCCGTGATCCAGCGTGACCCGCAGGGAAATGCCGAGCTTGCGGTCGGTACTTCGATGAACATCACCGAGCGGAAGTCCGTCCAGGAGGCCATGCGCCAGAGCGAAGAGCGTTCGCGCCTGCTGGCCGCACTGTTGCGCCTGATGGCAGACAACGTGCCGGACATGATCTGGGCCAAGGACCTTGAAAAGCGTTATCTGTTCGCCAACCGGGCGTTCTGCCGGCAACTCCTGAACGCCACCGACACCGATGAGCCCTTGGGCAAGACCGACATGTTCTTCGCGCAGCGGGAGCGCGACAG
>ERZ795049.5465-NODE-5465-length-11729-cov-43.036320_pt1 | contig 11729 bp, 3 predicted proteins | sample MGYA00375133_ERZ795049 | MGnify/ENA primary metagenome ERZ795049 (study PRJEB30178, sample SAMN05720147) | activated sludge metagenome | isolation source: anaerobic digester from wastewater treatment plant | place: Japan | collected 2015-04-20 ...
TCCAGCTTTTTCTCTTCGATTCCGAAAACCATTTCTCCGCTTTTCGGTGGAGGCGGTGGTGGCGGGGGTAACGTCGGAGGGGAATGGATTGGGCCGATCGGTACGGGATCGTCGGCTTCACCGGGCCCAATCGACATAACGATGAAAACGCCTGCACCGCCGAATGCAGAATCGTTCCCGACCATTGGTGGCTTGGGAGCCCCGGAACAGCTTCCGGGCGGAGGATATCGCGTCTGGGACAACCGCGCCGGCAAGTGGATTTACGGCGGAGGCGCTGTCGACCCCAATGCTCCGCAGCCGTCTCCGGCCCCTGCGCCGGCCCCTGGACCTGCAGAACCGCCTGCAACTCCGGATATCGGCCAGATTGTCGGGCCGAGATCTTTCGGCGGTGGTGGCTTCCTCGGCAACCTGATGAGCATTCTTGGCGGCGCATTCCCGCAGGGACCCGTGACGGAAAACGCCCCGCCCGGCTTTGGGCGATTCCTTAGAAGGATGGCCGCTTCACGCTTCAGCATCTAGGAGGACGCCATGCCCCAGAACTACTTGCAGCCGGAAACCCCTTTCATGTCAGGGCTGAAAGAAGGGGTAATGGAGGGGCCGACGAAGGGAGTCGCCGCGCTGGCCCTCAAGATCATGGATCATCAGCTGGAGCAGCAGAAGCTGGATGACTATCGCAAGCTCAAAGAGCTGATGCTCCAGAAGGATATCGAGAAGACCAGAAGAGAAAACCTTCTTTTCAAGCTGGACAATGCGCTCAAAATGGCCGCCGAGGCCAGGGCGCAGGGATTCGATCCGCAGATCCCGATGGGGCAAGCAAATGCGGCGTTCCGGGAAATCACAGGATCGGATCTGCCGTACCGGGAGCGCGTGATGCCAGCGTCAGACGTGACCTCGCCGGCGCTCGTTGACGCGGCCATGGAGGGAGTGCCTGGCGTACAGCTGCCGGCGCCGCAGACGACGAGAGAATATCTCGTACCCAGAAGCGGGGCAGAGCTCAAGGAAGAGCAGCTGGCGCAGCTCTACGATTTGAAGACAAAGCTCATGCAAAGCACATACGACGAAAGGCTTGAGCTCGCGAAGATTGCTGCAGAGCTGAAAGCCAAGGGGCAATTGGATAAGGGCGGATATAAGCGCGACCCAAACAAGCTGCGCGACGATATCCGCCAGCACTACGGCATGAAATCGAAGATGTATCTTGATCCGCTGACGGGCACGGTATTGCCCGGCAAGGAGCAGGAATACAAAGATCTGCTCGAAGACATGGAGCGCGATCTCCAATGGCTGGACAAGGGCTATAAGACCAGATACGAAACTGGCGGACGCTCATTGACTCCGCTGGCACGATTCCTCCGCGGAGCCACGAACACGAAGGATCTCGAGACGAAGGTCTGGGAGGCGTATAAGCAGCACTGGTCGCCGGAAGAGATCGCGTGGGCCCTGGATGAGCTGGATCTCGGCCAAGAGCTCAAGCGCGAAATGAAATCTCGAGGCGAGCCGGTCATCAGAAGGAAAGTTCCCGTCAAGCCCGAATAGGAGGCGCAATGTCCAGCTTCGACATCGTCAGCGAGATTCTGCGCAAGCATGGCGTAAGTGAAGCCGAAATTGGAAGCTCTTCTGCTGAAAGCGACGGGCGTCCGTATGGCGCGATAGTGAGCCTCGCCGCCAGGGAAACCGGACTTGACCCGGAGCTGATCCACGCCGTCATCAGAGCCGAATCAGGCTACAATCCGAATGCCGTCTCGCCAAAGGGGGCCGTTGGTCTCATGCAGATCATGCCAGAAACGGCCAGGGAGCTCGGCGTCACCAACGCGCATGACCCATCCGAAAACGTCTTAGCCGGGGCGAGATACCTCAGCAAACTAATCGAACAAAACGGCGGCAGCGTCGAAAAGGGATTGTGGGCCTACAACGCCGGCCAGAAGAGAGTCAACCATGGCGTCATGCCCGTGGAGACGGAGAACTACATCAATCGGATCCTTGGATTCATGGGCGGCGAGAACACCATCGCGACGGTATCCTATGACACCAAGCACGGCATGGTATCGGCAGAGGATGTTGTGAAGCGAGCCCTGTTACAGCGCCTCCAGACGATCACCACTCCGCCAACCACCCAAGAGGCTATTAGTGCGACTCCTCCTGAAACGGCCCTGGACAAGCTGAAGAGCCTTTTCCAGGACCAAGGTGCCATGAGGGCACAAGCGAGCGCCATCGATGCCTTGGCGGCCGCTACTGGACGCAGGAGATCAGAAATCGAAGCTGATCCGGAACTGAGAGAGCGCCTGACAAAGGAAGTGTTCGGAGCCAGAGATGTCAAGGAGTCCGACTACTACAATTTCCTGATGAATGCCGCCATTTCCGGTGGGATCCTGCCGATCCCAACGGGTCCGGCTGGTGCGCTCAAGTCACACATATGGCCCACGCTCAAGGCCATAGCCGGCTTCACCGGACTTGGCGAGGCCGAATCTGCAGCCATCTCCGCCGCGACTGGGCAGCCATATGAGCCATTGAACCAGAGAGGACTGTCCGAGCTGCTTCCGGAAGGGGCCAACAAGAATGTTGTGGCCCTCACGGACGCCATTGACTTCGTGGCCAAGGGTGCAGCCCTGGGATTTGGAGGACGCAAGCTGGGGGCCCGCTGGGACAAGATGAGCGAGCCCTTCAAGGAGAAGTACCTCAGAGAGCGGATGGAGAGCGTTGCTCCTGGGGCAACCATCGAGATTCCGGCCCAGAGGCTCAGGGACTACTTCACACGCGGGTCCAGGACCTACGATGCCGAGTTTTACGACATGATGCAGGAGATCGGGATCCCGGAGGGCCAGCTGCGGAATGCCGTCACCAACGGCCTGACCATCGAGTTGCCGGCCACGAAGCTCGTCAAGGTGGCCGATAAGCCGTGGTGGGGAACGCTCAAGCGGGCTCTGGACATCGATCCCTACGCCCGGATCACGGCCGAGCACATGGGGCCGGCCAAGGCGAAAGTATCCGAGGTGAAAGGGAAGAGGCTCCCTGAGCCGCCCCCAGAGGTCATCCACCCCCTTGGCGAAGAGGTCTGGCCAGAAGCCACTCTGGCCCCCGAGCGGGAGCGAAAGTGGACACATCAGCCATTCGAGTCGATGCGCCAGTCCCTTGAGGAGCGCTCCCGCGTAGACCGCGGGTTCACCATGGCTGACGCCCCCTTCACGCTCAAGGGCGAGCCCTACTCCAAAGACTTCATCCTCAAGCAGCGGGCGCGACTCTCCCCGGAGCACCAGGCCAAACTCGACGAACTGATGCGCCGGCGCCGAATGGTGGAAGGCCCGGCCGGCCGCAGGCTCATCGAGGGGCCAGAGGCTGAAGTTGGACGGAAACTCTCTGCCCAGGGCAAGGCATACGAGGAAGGACTCGCTGCTTCAGTCGGCAGAGTTCAGCCTACTTCGGCTGAACGCCTACAGATTCGCCGGTTGATGGCCGCAGGGAAAAAGAAAGAAGCTGAGAAGCTCGCCATGTGGATCGCCGCCGGAGGATCCGCACGGAAGGGAATCCAAGATCGGATTTCCGATGAGCGATTCCACGAAGGCGTGCGTGAGGCCTTAGGGTCACTTCCTGAGGTTTCCGTCCCGAAGCCACAGAAGGAGACGCTCAAGGTCGTCCAGAATATCCTGGCCAAGAAGGCCCCAGAGGTTTCACATGAAACCCCTGGCCAGCCGGGGAAGCTGCATTGGTCGCAGGAGGAGCCTGGCGTCTACACCGGACGAAAGCGTCAATACGGCGAGCAATACGACTACGTCGTGCAGAGGGAGGGAGGAACCTATTACGTTACCGTCCGCAACGCCGAAAAGCCTTCAAAATCGCAATGGCAGCAGATCGGGACGGCCAGGCGCATAGCTGACGCGAAGCGTATTGCTGAGGATCACCTCGCACATGGAATAACCGCACCGCCAAGCGGAGAGAAGATGCCCGAGCCAAAAAAGGAGAGAATACCGGCGCCAACACCTAGTACTCCAACAGATGAGCAGAAAAAGGTCGCAAAGGAGAAAAGCAAGCAGGAAAAGGAAGGCGGCGCTGTGCGTAGCCAGATCTCCGAGCCAGCCCAAAATATGGAAGCCAAGGCCGCCAAAGATGAGAAAGCGAAAGCCCCGGCTCCTGCTGCTGAAAAGGAAAAATTTGACAAGGATAAGGAGCAGTTCGAGGCATGGCGTGAGGAATACACCAAGTTAGTATCCAAGAAGTACCCTGGGCTGACTCCGGAAGCTGCCGAAACAATAGGGACGTCAATCGCTGCTGACCGAGCATCACTTGGTGAGGATTACGTCACGGTGAAAGATCATCAGGTCGCTGTCTCGACGTTCCTGGAGCGGAACGGTGTGCAATCCGGAAAGCCCCGCGAGGAGGCGATCCGCGCCCTGCGGATGAACGTGAAACTGGACAAGGTTCTTGAGCAAGCGAAGGCTGAGTCTGCCAAGAAGCCCTCAACTGCCGAGAAGGCATTCAAGGCAATCGAAAAGGCAAACGAGGAAATCAATCTGGCAAGAAAGAACTGGACGCGGGCAGAGATCGACGATTTGGCCAGGAAGAAGCACGGCAAGGACTTCAGCGCCCTGACTGCCGCCGAGAAGCGTGGTTTGGGCGAGGAATTCCCGATCCACTCCACCGAGATCTCCGAGAAGGAGGTCGAGTCCCTGGGGATTGATTCTGGGTACGAGAAGAAGTGGGGCGAGCAATTCGGGCTCGCTTCCGACAAAAGCGGGAAGTACGCCTCCAACGGCTATTGGCTGATCATTGATAAGAAGATCGCCCAGGAAATGCGCGACAAGTACTGGGAGAAAAGGCTCAAGAGCTGGATCAAGGGTCGGCAAAAACTGAGTTCCGAAGCAGACACTCCTTTTGCGGAGCTGGAATCCAAGGGAAAGAAGTGGGTAGAGGAGGAGCGAAATAAATATGATACACCAGTCTACAAGGCAGTCATTCCGGAGAATGAGGGCCGGGAGTTGCGCTACCTTGGGGCCCGGATCTCCCCGAACGAAACCTACGCGATTTTCCAGGACAGCCATGGGGTGCAAGTATCCGTCAATGCCGGCTACCTCCGGTTCCTCCGCAAGCATTTCCCGGACGCTAAGCTAACTCAGGAGAAGTCAGACGACAAAAGCAAGCCGGTGCAGTTCCGCGTCAACGGGGAACTCAAGGCTCTCCTGATGCCGATGAATTACGACTCGCCGCTCGTTCCCGCCGGCGAAAAGTACGCCACCCGGACCCCTTGGACCGACCGCACGGCCAAGGCCACGATCCACACCGGCTACAACAAGATGCGGAACCACCCGTACTATGACGCGGCCAAGCGCGGGGATAGTAAGGCTGCAGCTGGTCTGGTGATGGACCTGATGAACGTCGAGAAGGTCCGGTCCCTCTCCATGGCCTACGCAAACCGCAAAGTTGTTGTCTACCCCGTGAATGCCGTCGAGGCCGGAGGGATCAACCAGATCCCATTGGCGATGGCGGCCTATATTTCCGAGATCACAGGCTGGCCTGTGAACACGGACGTCATCCAGAAAAACATCGTGCATCACACCGGCGCCACGGCGATGGAGCGGCTGATGCGCCAGCCCGAATTCGGCGGGAAGGTCACCGGCGAGCTGGCCGTCATTGTGGATGATGTCACGACCACGGGATCCACCCTGGCCGGCCTGAAAGGATACCTGGAGAACAACGGCGCCACCGTCATCGGGATCCACGCCATGGCCCAGGGCACATTCGGCTCGAACCTGAAAATATCCCTTGACACCCTCGGCAAACTGAAGGAGAATTTCAAACATGATCTCCCAGCCGTCCTTGAAACTATCTACGGGGAAAAAGTCCCGCCCGAAGGCCTCACCGAGTCCGAAGCCAGGACGATCAACGCAAACAGAGACGTGCTTATTGAGCGAGCTCGAGCAGGAAAAGCTCCGTCAGCACCAGAGAGAGGCGCTGGCGGAGATGCGACAATACATGAAGAGTCCGCCGGACAAGCAACTCCTGTAAGCTACGTCCAGACCGAACTGCCCGGAATCATCGACCCGCTCGACAGGATCCTGAACGAGATCATCGGGATCATCGAGCGCAATCCGCTGCCGGACAGCATCGCCGAAAGCCAGGAAGCCGCGCACAAGGCTATCCGGGCCGCATTCCCTTCCGCAGAGATAGGCCCTGCCGAGCTCCTCCAAACGGAGAGGGGCCCGCGCTGGGCCTTCATGCTCACCATGCCCAACGGGACCAAGGTCCTGGTGGACTGGAAAAGCAAGATCATCATCAACCCCGTGGACTACAAGGCCGCAACCGGCAAAGATTTGCGGCCTGGCGTGGTGGCCGCCGCATCCTGGCGCCAAGTGGGCCCCCACGGGATCCTGACCTACACCGATCTCTCCTCCCCCGCCGATACGCACCACGAAGCATTCCATGCGGCTTGGGACCTCGTAATGACCGACGGGGAGCGAAAGCGCCTCGAGGAAGAATTCGGATCCGAGGAGGCCGCGGCAGAGGACTACGGCAACTGGGCGCACGAGCAGGCCGGGAAGCGAGAGAGGCGGGAACGCCAGACGTGGCTGCAGAACCTCTACCAGCGCATCCGCAATTTCTTCCAGCGCCTGAAGGAATTCTTCTTCCCCAGCTTCCGGACCGTCTACGACAAGGTCAGCTCTGGAAAGATCTGGGAACGGACCGCACGACGGGACGCCACCGAGGCCGGCAAGACGATCTTCCGCGATGCGGCAGACTACGCGATCAGAAACTTCAGCGGCGAAAAAGAGGTCAGCGTCCCTGCCATCACTGACGCCATTATGGCTTCAAGGCCCATCACCAAGGCCATGGCCCAGGAGTTCGTGCGCCAAGCCAGGCGCGCTGGCGTGTCAGAGGCAGGCATCCGCAAAGCCGTTGAAAAGTTCCAGCAATACAATGAGATCCGCAAGATCGGCAACTTTGCCCTTCTGCCGAAGATCGAACCGTCCCAGGTCGTCATCCGCGAGGGCGCGCTCAATACGCCGGCGGTCACCGGGATCCGCAGAGAAAGGCTTGACAAAATCCTTTATCCTGCTATAAGAGAGGGCAAGGCATCCGCAGAAACCGGGCGACTTATCGAGGGAGGGGTCGAGAGGACGGCCATTCCTGAAACCGCTCGCGGGCTAGAACCGCAAGTATTTCTGAATCTGCCGATAACTCAACCCGACCTCTCTCGACCTCGCCCGGCCAATCTCTCCTACCCGTTGATGGTAACGGGAAATCCCCATCTGACAAACTTCAAACGCCCCGACCCGAGCTGGGACTCGGTCATCAGGGCCGTGCGGGTCAAGCCCGTGCTGAACGGATCCCCGGAGGTAACGAGGGCCGTTGCAAAGGCGATCAACTATGCCCGCGAGATCGGGGCGCACGTCCTGATCACGACGTACCGGGCAAAGCATCCATGGTCCCTGGCCCGCTTCACGAACTTCGTTCCTACTGACCCCAAGCATCCGGAATTCGGTGACTGGTGGATTGAAAACCCGCGTCCCCGCGGCGAAGACCCGCGCACCTGGATGGACTGGACGCCATGGGTTCCGCGCAAGCCGGATGCCATGGCCGCGCTGTTCCGGGCCAACGGATGGGATACGGCAAAGAACCTGTACGGGCCGAGCTCATACAATGTGCTGACCATCGTCAACAGCCGCAAAAAAGGGCTGCAGGGATTTAAAACGAGAGAAGAGGCCGAGGCCTACCTCTCGTCCCTTAAAGACGAGAAGGCGTTCATCGAGGAGCGCGGGGGCTCCTGGTGGTGGCCGACGAGCCGGCAGCTGGATCCATCGGTATTGGACCTCATTGAGCCGGGGCCAATCGAATACTGCGACCTTTTCCATGAGGGATGCCCAAGCTGCCGCAACTGCCAGCAACTGACCTATCCGGACGCCGCTGGTGCTCCCATCGTCGGGATCACCGACGAGCCATTCTGCGAAATGGGATGCCCGCAATGCTTCGTGCGCCTGGGCAACTCGGGGATCCGCGGCCGCAAGGGGATCTCCTTGGGGCAAAACGCCAAGCAGACCGGATTCGGCAAGTCGGATATCGGAGACTACTACAGCCAGTCCGTCCAGATCCTCCAGGGCGTGGCGAGGCCCAGCTCCTCCGGGCTGGTCGATGTCTCTGCCAGCTTCCTTCGGAAGAGTCCCGCGGAGCAGATCGACACGGCCACATCGCTCCTGGTGAGCGGGGCCATCAAGCCAAAGGAGCACGTTACGATAGTTGACGAGGTGTTACGCGCCACTTCTGACGGCCTTTTGGAATTGGATCCGCCGGCCAAGTACGCCACGCGCCGTCCGCCTCAGGCAGGAGCACCCCTGTCTGGGATCTCCATACTCAAGGCATGGCACCGCGTCAAGAACGGGATCACTTTCGCCCCGCACAAGGACATATCTATCATTGAGGAGCTGTGGCATAATCCATGGTTTTTGTCGAAAAAGCCAGGAGAGGAAGACCTTGCGCGCCTCGTCAGGATAGAGTTGGACCGCAACAAAGCCAGGACCAGGGCAACACATGAGGACCTGGAGGCCGTCACGCCGGTATTCGCTCTCCGCGGAAAGGATCTGGATCTGCTGACGGAGCTGATCTGGAAGCTGGACGGAAAACAGTTGAAGGGGGTCACGTCATCCCGGTTCATTTGGGGCAAGAACGCTGAAGGCCGGCCTGGAATCCGGGCCCTGAACCAGGATCACTACGATGAGATGAAATCCGCCCTGGAAAATAGCAAGTACAAGGGCATTGCTGACGTGTATGTCACGCTCCGCAAAGGCCTGGACCGCTCATTGGCCAAGGCATTCAACGCCCAGAGCCGAATGAAGGATATCGAGGACTCGACGATTGACAAGCTCAGGAAGTCGATAGGGCAAATTCCAAATTATTTCCCGCATGTTCGGTATGGAAACTGGTCGATTCGCGGATATGACGCCGATGGCAAGATCGTCTATCGCAGCCACTACTATGACACGCCAAAGGTCAGCGTGCGCGGCGAACATCTTCTGGCCAGGATCAAGCCTAAATATCCCAACGCAGTCGAGTGGAAGATCGCCCCAGTAACCAAATTACCTGACGAGATATACGACTATCCGATTCCCATTGAGGCCATGGAGCAGATCATTTATGCCGCGGCAGAGCGTGTCGGTGATCCTGCCGCCCGTCAGCTCTTTGAGAAGGCCATGCCTGAAGCCGTTGCCGATGTGATCAAATCCAGGGGATGGGGAGCCCACATGATCAAACGTCGGGACATCCCCGGCCATGAGCAACGCGACATCAAGCGGATCCTGCATGAGTATTTCGCGGGGCTGAACGGATGGCTCACAAAGATGGAGGCATCCCGAAAGCACTCTGAGGTCCTCCGCGATCTCCGCGCCAAGCGGGAGCCGCGCCGGTGGAAGTACGCCTCGGACTATGTCCGGGACGCCCTGTCGAATGCGGATCGCCTGGACGCGGCGGCCGACACGCTTCGCACCGCGATCTACGTCAAGTATCTTGCCGGCGTCATCAAGAGCGGCGTCGTGAACCTGACGCAGAACGTGGTTGCCGCCGTCCCGCGCATGTCAATCGATGCCCGTTGGGCCGGCGCGATGTACCTCTCGGCAGCGCGGAAAGCTATTGTCGGGGCCATCACCAAGGGCAAGCGGCTCTCCGCAGACGAACTCAGGGTCGTTACTGAGCTCGTGCTCGAGGGCGTGGCATCGGACCAGTTCAACCAGGAGATCAAGGGGCGAATCGGTACCCGGATCGGCAACACGCTAAACCGGGCCGTTGATGTCCTAGGGCTGACCATGGCCCTGCCGGAGCGGTTCAACCGTATCTCCACTGGCCTCGCGGCGTACCGCATCGCCAAGGACGGCAAGATCGTGAACCCGGACACGCTGAAGCGGTACGGGATGGAAAAGGGGAAGCCCTGGCCCTACGAAAAGGCCAAGGCCTACGCCGAGGAGATCGTCAACGATACGCACTTCGTCATGGGCAAGGCAAACCTGCCGACCTGGGCCAGAGGGCCGAGCGTGGGCGCGAAGTTTGGACGATCTGCCTATGCTCTGCAGAGTTTTTCGCACCAATACCTGCAGTTGCTGGGATGGATGGCCAAGCAGAGACGAGGATACCGCGCCATCATGCGATCCCTGCTGGCCCTGCTGATCCTCGGGGGGATCTCGAGCCTGCCGTTCTTTGGCACAATAAGCCGGATCGCCAGGCGCACCTTTGGCCAGGATCCGGAGTCGGCCGTGAGGTCGATCGTTCCGGAGAGCTCGGGCAAAAACAAGAGCCTCTGGCGCGACCTGGTTGTCTACGGGGCTCCGTCGATGCTGGGCGTCGACATCTCCGGGTCCCTGTCGATAGAGTTCCACAACCCGGACAACCCGGTGGCCTCGCTGCTCGGTGCGCCGTACTCCGTCCTGTTCGATGAGCCGGCCAAGGCCATCGAGGCATGGCAGTACGGACAGCCCGGCAGGGCCCTGGAGGTCCTGGCCCCGCGGGTCATCTCCGGACCGATGACGGCATGGAGGCTCCGGACTGAGGGGGCATACACCGTGAGCGGCCGGCCGCTGGCGTTGCCCGGAGAGTCTGAGGCGAGAAAGCTGACGCTGCCGGAAGCCGGCGCCAAGGCCATCGGGTTCCAGCCCCTGAGCTCCTTGAAGGCATGGGATATCGAGGAGAAGATCCAGGATCTCAGCAAGTTCGTTGCCGCAAAGCGGTCTAAGTGGGCCAGCCGGTACGCCAACGCCATGCGCCTAGGCAACCAGAAAGAGATGGACGCCGTGCGTAACGAGGTCGAGGCCTGGAACGCCAGGGTAATTTCCGAGGGCCGGCCGCAGCTGGTCGTTAGGCTGGCTGATGCATTGAGGGAGCGCGGGCGTCCGCGGCAGCCAGCGAAACCGATGCGCGGCCTCGCGCAAGAACTGAAAGGACTGTACGAATAATGCCACAGCTGCCAGTACCCCTATCAGGCGAAACAGCCGAGGACATCATCTCCAAGGTGAAGATCATTTTAACGGAGATGTTCGAGGACGGTATCGGAGCCGCCAAGGTTGGTGACGTGTTCTCATTCGGATCGGACGATACACTGACGCTCAACATCAGCTATGGCCTGCAAAAGATGAGCGGCAACCTACTGATACACCTGAGCTCAACGGGTGGATTACAGGTGGGGGGCACGTCCGGAATCTCGATCAAGCTCGCATCCAATTCCGGATTGCAAGTTGATATCAACGGGATCTCCATCCTGCTTGACACCAATCCTGGGCTGCAACTCGGAGCCGGCGGTATCAAGCTGAAGGTTTATGCTGACCACGGCCTCGCACTGGACGCAAACGGCCTCAGCGTTGCGCTCAAGTCCGGATACGGCATCGATGTCGATGCAGACGGCCTCAAGCTCAAGAGGCAGGCTCACGAGGCGGACGCTTCGACATCCCACACGATCACTGACCCGGCGGACTCGCCGGCGTCTGCCGATGCCTTGCGGGACGACCTGGTGGCCAATACGATCCCGTCAATCGAATCGGCCCTCAATAGCCTGGGAACGAAGATCAACAACATCCTGGCGAAGCTCGAGGCCGCCGAGGTCGTGGCGAGCTCGTAATTCGGGAGCGGATCCCGAAGGGGTATATCCCCCCCAGCGCCCGACAAAGGGCCGCCGCGATGATGCCTATGACCATTGACCATGTTCCATGTTTCCGCATCATACGAACTCCTCCTAAAGGTGTATTCCCCCTCGTGGGGGGTGCCCGCAT
>ERZ795049.5497-NODE-5497-length-11679-cov-4.116655_pt1 | contig 11679 bp, 9 predicted proteins | sample MGYA00375133_ERZ795049 | MGnify/ENA primary metagenome ERZ795049 (study PRJEB30178, sample SAMN05720147) | activated sludge metagenome | isolation source: anaerobic digester from wastewater treatment plant | place: Japan | collected 2015-04-20 ...
ATGGGGTGTATGAATTTTCTAAAGATTTTCGTAACGAAGGAATGGACAGATTTCACAATCCGGAATTTACGCAGGTTGAATTTTATGCGGCTTATAAGGATTATATCTGGATGATGGATTTTGTTGAAGAGATGATTGAAAAGGTTGCGATTGAAGTAAATGGCAGCACAGAAGTTCAAGTAGGTGATAATTTAATTTCTTTCAAAAGACCATGGAAACGTTTTACCATGTTTGAAGCGATTGAACATTTTACGGGAATCGATATTTCAAATATGAATGAAACGGAATTATTTGCTACTGCAAAAAGTTTAAAAGTGCATGTAGATGCCACCATGGGAAAAGGCAAATTAATTGATGAAATTTTTGGCGAAAAATGCGAACCGTTTTTAATTCAGCCAACATTTATAACTGATTATCCTGTTGAGATGAGTCCGCTGGCGAAAAAACATCGCAGGAAAGAAGGACTGGTTGAACGTTTTGAAGCTATTTGTAATGGAAAAGAAATGTTGAATTCATTCAGTGAATTAAACGACCCGATTGATCAGCGTAACCGATTTGAATCACAACTCGAATTAGGTAAACGTGGCGATGAGGAAGCGATGCAATTAGATGAAGACTTTTTACGCGCGCTTGAATACGGCATGCCACCTACAGCGGGCATTGGTATTGGAATTGACCGTTTAACAATGATTATGACCAATCAGCATGCCATTCAGGATGTATTATTTTTCCCGCACATGCGACCGGAATCGAAATAAGAACATTTCAAATAAAAAATAAATCCGCGGAAATTTTAATTAATACCGCGGATTTTTAATTCAAAGCAATGGATAATTATTTTATAAACGGAATAGTCATATTGATTGCATCTCCAACTATACTTATAACATAAAAACCAGGCTGTAAATTTTGGGTGTTTATTTCAAGATGTTGTTGGTCGCTTACTGAAACTGCTAAATTTTCAATCACCTTTCCGTTGACTGAACATATTTGAATATGACAATTGCCGCAGTTATTCGAAAATATGAGTGTTGCATAATCTGTTACAGGATTAGGGAAAAGTTTTATTGTATTTGTAAATTCATCTTCTATCAAAATAATTTTACTGTAGGTAAAGGTGTGATCGTTGTTTACAATTTTTAAACGGTAATAAATTTGTCCTACAACTTTTATATCATCAATAAATTCATAATTCGTATTTGAAACGGTATTTCCAACTGCCTCAACAGCACCAATAACACTAAATGTTTTACCGTTATCACTGCTTTCGATAATGAATTCATTAATATCAATTTCATTTGCTGTTGTCCAATTAAGTTGATTTCCGTTTTCCGAAATATTTCCATCAAATGCTATTAAATCTAATGGTAATAAAAATTCACAAGTGCCCAAAGTAGGTGGAAGTGTATATCTGGTGGCATCATTAAATATCCAATTTGATGCATTGTTATAGTCGCTCACTGTTGCCGGATCAGGCAATAACAAACAGTCAATTTTACCATTATCTCTATCACTTAAAACAACACAATCTGTCCCACTTGTTAATCCGGGAGGTACTAACGTTTGTTCAGCGCTATTTGTACCCGTCCACGACCATGAGCCATTAAAATTTACACAAGCAATAAAATTGGGACTGGCAACCGACCCTGTAAACGCAAGTATTTGGTCGCCGCTTGTAGAAAATGCCATACTTGCCACAACCCCACTCGCAACTATGGCTCCGGAAGTAACACTCACACCGGCTTCCAGTATACCGGAGGGAAAACTAGTAAATCCACCTGCTCCGCCACCTGTAAATGTAACTATGGTATTTGTAGGTAAACCACCGGTAGGCACTGTCCATATAATACTACCTTCACTTGCATATAAAGCTGAGCCTGTCCAACCTGCATCCGTAAAATAAATTTGGGTGCCGTCTTCTAAATAATTAGTCGTTATAATAGTGAACTGGTCCGGATTATCTGCGTTAAATCCAACAAATGCAATATCTCCTGCAGCAATTTGTGCGGAACAAGTTAAGTGTGCAATCACAGCATAAATTAGTATGCTCAGGTATTTCATTTTATGCCGATTAAGGCACAAAATTATCCACGAAAGATTAGCTGAATATTAAGGGTGTATTGTTAAAAAAACAATTATGAGCAGCGATTTCAACCCATTTTATTGAATATCAATTAATTACCTGAAACGATCCATAGATTTAACTAGGTCCTCATCTTTTTTGATATTTCGATAGGCCAGTAACAGGGCAATAATAATTAAAACCGGAATGCCGATAGCAAATTCATACTTGGGAGCGTCATTTTTTTGCATTGCTTCAAGTGCTGATACTACAGCAAGTGCAATGGCAATAACTATATTAATTAAAGTAAAACGCATTTGCAGTTTTCTATCCTGAAACTGGGTAATAATAAACAAACTTAATAATGCAATAGCAATTGCAATTGCCGAAGCAATAACATTCGATTTTCCGTAAACGGCAACATTATTTTCAACTGCAATTGGTGCAAATAAAAATCCGACGGCCGCAAGTGCTGCTATGCTAAGAAATACGGTTTGAATACGTTGCCACATAATTTAAAATTTGGACAAAGATACACAGCAACAAACAAATTTACGCAGGCAATTATCGCAGATTTACCTAATATTGCACTGTGCGGTATTTTTTAGAAATAGCTTATCGCGGAACCGATTTTGTGGGCTGGCAATGGCAACCCAATGGCATTAGTGTGCAGCAAAAGGTGGATGAGGCTTTATCTACTATTTTACGCGATGACATCCATTGTGTTGGCTGCGGCCGAACTGATGCCGGTGTTCATGCTTCCCAATTTTATTTACATTTTGATACAAAATCCGAAATTCCGGAAAATTTCACTTTACGATTAAATCAGTTTTTGCCTGCACGAATTGCGATAAAACGTTGTATTCCCGTCCACGAAAAAGCGCATAGCCGTTTTGACGCAAAATTGAGGGCATATGAATATCATATTACTTTTCAAAAAAATCCTTTTGCTACCGACCTGATGGTATTCCGACATTTTCAGGACTTAGATTTTGAGTTGATGCAACAAGCCTGTGAAATTTTAAAAAAGTATAACGACTTTCCATCTTTTTGTAAAAGTAATCAGGGTTCAAAAACAACTATCGTAAATATTGTAGATTGTTATTGGCGGGATGAAGGAGATAATAAAGTATTTTACATTTCAGCCGACCGATTTTTACGTGGTATGGTACGGTTAATAGTTGGTGCAATGATTCAAATCGGGAAACATAAAATGACACTTGCCGAATTTGATGCAGGTATCAGCAATAAAGAGCGTTTTAAATTTGCATTAAGTGCTCCTGCGCATGGATTATTTTTAATCCGGGTGGATTACGACTACATCAATTAATTCTTACTACTCAACAATAAAAAAAATCAAATAAATACGATTGAAGTTTTCATCAATCATATTTATTTGATACATTCAAATTTTTATTGATTAATTGCAATAACTTTTCCAATATTACCGGAAGGAGTAACCAAACTAGCTGTATACATTCCCGTTGGTAAATTTAATTCGAAAATATTTTGCTGATTTTCAACCGGTGTGGCCATCATTACTTGCCCCAACATGTTATAAATAAATAATTGAGTGGGTTCCGTTAATGGTTCATCAAAATAAACAAATACCCGATTTGCATTCGAATAAATAGAGACTGCTTCATCTGAATCTTCGTCTGCTTCATTTTCAAGTCTGCACGAAGCTGTTGTAAAAAACTGGGATTCAGAATATTCAGATAACGACCCGTCGGCACAGGCACAACGAACCTGCCATTCATAATCGGTGCTGCAGTTTAATCCGTTTATTTTAGTACTCGTTTTATCCGGTGCTACCAATTTAGATTCCCAAACACCACCCGGTTCCCGGTAAGCTACTTCGTAATAGGATAATCCCGGTTGTGGCTCCCAATATACTTTTGCCCAATGTGCAGCGGTAGTTCCTGTGCCTAATGGATCAGTAACAATACAAATGAGACCCTGACCTGCAAGAATTGGCGTATTTGGTGTCCAATTAATGGCATAATCTAAAATATTAATGGAAGTTGGCACTGGAACAAACGGTGTGGTATTACTGATTGAAACGCGCATCCAGCCATAATATTTTAGTGGGCCGTTTTTTAACCGGAAGCCAATATATTTTACAACGCCGATACCCATTCCTTGAGTCCAGCAATAATCAGGCGCACTCGAATATATTGCATTGAAACATTGTTGGTAAAAAAATTCAGCATTATTAGCAAAATTTAATGTGTTATTGATGGGTGTATTTGCAGGTAATATTTGTGCAAATTTTGCACTTAGATTAGTAAATAATGCATTCGAAAAGGTATAAATATTTGTCGATTGCAAGGTATAGGCAATTCTTGCACCATTAACTCCCTGCACACCAAGATGGTCGTAATTATTTCCCGAAGCTGTGTAGGAAGAGTAAAAATAAAATGCATTAAAAATAAAATCGGTTACTGAGTCGCCATCAACATCAAGATGTAAAGAGTCCAGAGGTCCCGTTGTAAATACCACCTTATCAGGATTAATATCGGTGTAAATAACTTGGGCATCGGCATCATTTGGAATGGCTAAAACTGCTGCAGCCATCGTAGAATAGGCAGTCAAGCGTTTTGGGGTAGTTGTTAATTTCATATGGAAGGTTTTACCAAATATACCAAAATTTGATATCATTCGCAATCACCAATACATATAATAAAAACAGAATTAAGCAGTTATCAAAAGTTTACAGGTCAAATGGTGCAAAAATAAATTACGCACCATTGGCAAGTTTGCTGAATAAATTGGTAATATTTTGCATCAAATCAACTCCACTCCTATTCACAATTGCTCGTCCGTCAATCATTTTCACGGCAGTTAATTCACCCATTGTTCCCGTTGTAAAAACCTGATCGGCATTATACATTTCGGTGAGCGAAATATTTTTTAAATGAATCGGGATATTATTTTGGTTGCAGATGGTAATTACTGTTTTTCTGGTAATTCCGGGCAGACAAGCATCGGCATGTGGTGTAAATACCATGCCGTTTTTAATCATAAAAATATTACAAGCATTTGTCTCCGATACAAAACCGTTATTATCCAACATCAAAGCATCATCAGCACCGGCGATATTAGCTTCTATTTTTGCCAGAATATTATTGATTAAATTATTGTGATGAATTTTTGAATCTAAATTGGCAGGACTGTTGCGACGAACAGAAGAAGTAATTAATGTAACTACATTTGAATAAACCGGTGCTTTCCATTCTGCCAGCACAATTAAAGTGCAACCTGATTGATTCAGTCGTGGGTCCATTCCGGATGTTATTTTTTCGCCGCGTGTTAATGTCAACCGGATATGTGCACCATCGTGCATTTCGTTTGCCTTTAATGTTGATTCGATGGCATTTATTATAAAATCATTATCCGGTATTTGCTGAAACATCATTGCATGTGCACTTGCCTGCAGGCGTTCAAGATGTTCATTTAAACAAAACACTTTTCCTTTGTAGACACGTAATCCTTCCCAAACAGCATCACCACCCTGAACTGCAGAATCGAAAACAGAAATTTTTGCTTCGCTGCGCGGATATAATTTATCTTTTACCCAGATAAAAATGTTTTCGTTTTTCGGATTAAATTGCTGCTGCATATCAGATAGCGTGTTTTTTTAATTTTTCGTAATACGGAATAGCGGTTTCATATACTTTTTGTAAATTCGACAATAAGTGTATTTCCTCTTCCTGATATTCCTGAAAACCGGATGAAGCATGTACATTTTCATACCAGTATTTCGCCCAAACACCATCTGCCTTTTTTGGTCCCGGCGCCCAACTTAACATAACGGGTAAAAAGGGAATATCACATGAAGCACAAATCGTTTTTAACGCTGACTCAGGATTTTTTAAAATGGTGTCGGCATCTACAACAATGTTGTGTAGTTGTAATTTTTGAAGGTATTCAAACAATTCAAAACTTTGTTTTATGCCGATATCTTCCAGTGTTGGTTGTTCAATAACTTTACCATACGAATGCAACACTTTTTTGGGATCGCGAATTAAAATAATATTTTTTGTTTGCTCCAGAAAACGCAAATCCATGTCCACCAAATGATGCGTCATTTGTTTTAAAAACAGCACCGGTCTTGTAAAATTGTCGAATAAAAAACTATCCATTACAGCGTCACCATCATTGTTTTGTGCAGCAAGCACTTCTTCCCTTCCAGGGTGATTTAATCCGGTAACGCGTAAATAATGCGCGTATAAAGGTTCATCAAAAACGCGCACATCTTTACGTTGCGAAAATGCATACATCATTGCCGTAGAAATATTCCGCGGACCTGACCAGAGGTTGATAATAGTTTGTGCCGGTTTCAATAAATTAAATTATTCCTGTGATAAATTACTTCGTTTATGAAGATTTTACGATACTCAGTTTCGCAAATTTTAACAATAACTTTTTTTGTCCTGCGTTTTGGAAAAATATGGTTGCCATTTTACCATCGTTAGCACCTTCCATTGCCAGAATTTTTCCATACCCGAATTTTTGATGTTCTACTTCCATTCCCGATTGTAACTCTTCAGGAAAAGCTGCGACAAAACTATCTGATGGTTTATGAATATATGTGCTAACCGGAACTGTAGGTTTTACTTTAGTAACCGGAGTGCCGTTTTCATATTGTTTGTTGCTTTTTTCTTCGGTCCAACTTTTTGAGTTATAACCTACATATTGCAATAAATTTTGCGGCAGTTCTTCTAAAAAGCGACTGGGTTCGCAATATTCCAGATTACCATATTTATATCGCGTTGCAGCATGTGTGATGGTGAGTTTTTGTTCCGCTCTGGTAACCGCAACATAAAACAATCGGCGTTCTTCTTCCAAATCTTCACGTGAGGAAACGGATAAGGTGCCCGGAAATAAATTTTCTTCCAATCCCACAACAAATACACTTTTAAATTCCAGCCCTTTTGCTGCGTGAATAGTCATAAGTTTTACTGTTTCATCTTCATTACCTTCAGCATCTGCATCGGTAAGTAAAACTACTTGTTGCAAATAATTGCTCAGTGTTTTTTCTTCTTTCAGTTCATCGGTAAACGTTGGCACAAATTCAGGTGAATCTGCTTCATCAGGTGTAACAAACTCCTTAATAGAGTTGAGTAATTCCTGAATATTTTCATAACGACTTAAACCTTCAACACTTTGGTCGTTGTATAATTCTTTTAATAATCCGGTAGATTTAGCAATATGACTCGCAACTTCATAAGCATCTTTTTTATCCAGCATGGTCTGGAAACTTTTGATCATGGTAACAAAGTCAGCGAATAATTTTCTTGTTCCGGAATTAAATTGCAGCAAATCAATATTTTCCGACATGGTCCACAAACTTTTATCATTGTCGGCAGCGTAAACCATTAATTTTTCGATACTGGTTTTTCCAATTCCACGTGCGGGATAATTAATTACACGTTTGAATGATTCCTCGTCGTGCGGATTTACGGTTAATTTTAAATAAGCGATTAAATCTTTCACCTCTTTTCGCTGGTAGAAAGAAATACCACCATAAATACGATACGGAATATTGAGTTTTCTCAAACCTTCCTCAAATGCACGGCTTTGTGCGTTGGTGCGATATAATATTGCAAATTCACCATTCTTAATATGGTCGCGCATACGCTGTTCAAAAATACTGTCCGCCACCATACGCCCTTCCTCATTATCGCTCATGGCACGAATTACCTTTATGGTATCACCTTCAACATTATCGGTCCATATTTTTTTGGCGAGCTGATTTTGATTTTTTCCGATGATATGATTTGCTGCTTCCACAATTATTTTTGTAGAGCGGTAATTTTGTTCGAGGCGGAATGTTTTTACTTCCGGAAAATCTTTTTCGAAATTTAATATATTGGCAATACTTGCACCGCGGAAAGCGTAAATACTTTGTGCATCATCACCAACTACTGCAATATTTTGATAAACATCAGCAATACGTTTTACGATAGAATATTGTAAAAAGTTGGTATCCTGAAACTCATCAATCATGACATATTTAAAACGATGTTGATATTTATATAATACATCCGGAAAACGTTCCAGGAGTTCATGTGTTTTAAGTAATAAATCATCAAAATCCATTGCACCTGCGCGGAAACAACGTTTCGTATAATTTTTATAAACCTCAGCCATTTTCGGGCGACCGTTGCCTTCATCTTCACTAATGAGGTCGGTATTTACTGCATAAGCTTCCGGACCAATGAGATTATTTTTACAAAGGGAGATGCGATATAATACATAACCTGGTTTGTACAACTTATCATTAAGACCCATTTCTTTCACAATTGTTTTGAGCAGATTTTTTGCATCTTCTGTATCATAAATTGTAAAATTGGAAGGGTAACCTAATTTATCGGCTTCGCTGCGTAAAATTCTGGAAAATACGGAGTGGAAAGTGCCCATCCACAAATTGCGTGCTTCGGTACCATATAATTGTTCGATACGGTTTTTCATTTCGCGCGCTGCTTTATTGGTAAAGGTGAGGGCTAAAATGGAAAACGGATCGATTCCGGTATGCATTAAATAAGCAACCCTGAAGGTAAGCACTCTGGTTTTTCCTGAGCCCGGACCCGCAATAATCATCGTTGGGCCGTAGATATTGGTTACGGCCGCCAATTGGGCTTCATTTAAAGTATCTAATAATTTCACGGTATAAAAATACGGCAAAGCTGCAGGCTTATACAACAAAATGCTGTTGAAATATAAAAAGCAAGTGCAATAAAATGTTTCCGGCTGTGCTTTAGCGGTTGGAAAAAATTTAATCTTTTGCAGGTAATGAAAATAAACGACCTATCAGCATCACCAAAAACAAAACACCCCAAACAGACTCTATAAGCGCCAGGTTTCGGATGATGTGTGTAGGATTCGGATAAGCTGAGCCGGTTCCGCTGATGCTGCACAAACTAAAATATAAACTTTCGGAATAAGTCTGATAACCCGGCTCCAGGGCAAATCCGAGTGCAGAATGGTCAATTAATAAAAACACTTCATAAAAACTTGCCCAACCCAAAGCAATTAATAAATAAACAGCAACGGAACCCCATAATCGTTCGCTGATATGCAAATTTTCCGCATAAATATCACGCAGTCCGAGGGCAATAATATAACACTCAATACTACACAATAAAATATGTGTCGCAATTAATAAATTTACTTTAATTGCCGTGACATCAATAAAAGGATTCAGGGCAATAAATGAAATAATAAAAATACAGGCTATCGCAATTTTAATAAAGGTTTGTGTTCGTTTATCCGGATTTAACAGCTGCGCCAGTTGAAATAAAATTATCAGATAAACAGCTTCAGGAATTAACAACACGGAAGATACTAAAGTATGCGGATTCGCGAAATCAAGTTTAACTGTAATATCACCAAGTATGAGCACTAAAAAAATAAGTACAATTTCAATAACCGCCACTTTGCGGTAGTTTTTTGTTTTGAGGCTAAGTGCCGTTGCAATTTTTTTAACTGCCATAGGTGAAGGTAATTGATGTTCGAAGATAGTAATTTAATTAGCAAATTAGCTGATTAGCAGATTAGCTAATGGGGTTTAGTCGTATAAAGGTTATTTTGTGATTCACTGCGTAGTTGGTGGTTTCGACAATGTACCAATGTGCGAATGTACCAATGTACCAATTAAACAGCCGATTATTAATGAGATTTTCATTCTTAAATCCTATTGGGGAACTCTTGGTGCAAGGTGATAATTATAAAATAATTTTACAAAATTCATCTCCGCTGGAGCTGAATTTTGGTAACAGAAATAATCCTTACTTTACTTAAAAATTAAGTTTTGTAACACCGAAAGATTAGTAACAAATACGTACCCAACACATCAATATTCATCTCCGCTGGAGCTGAATTTTGGTAACAGAAATAATCCTTCCTTTACTCAATAATTAAGTTTTGTAAAACTGAAAGATTGGTAGCAAACACGTAACCAACACATCAATATTCATCTCCGCTGAAGCTGAATTTTGGCAACAGAAATAATCCTTGCTTTACACAATAATTAAGCTCTGTAAGAGCGACAGAATGGTAGCAAAAAAATTACACAACACTCAAAATCCAGCTCCTGCGGAGCGACAGATTGGTAACAACAAAAATCCAATAATCACACAAAAATTAAAGCTCTGTAAGAGCGACAGAATGGTAGCAAAAAATTTACACAACACTCAAAATCCAGCTCCAGCGGAGCGACAGATTGGTAGCAGAAATGACCTTCAAAGCTTTACAAAGCTCTGTAGGAGCGAAAGATTGGTTGAGATGATAATGAGGATGCATGTAATCTTGCTCCGGATTGTAGTGGAAACAAACATCCTAATGTGTCCGCCGCGGCGGATGCTGATGTGCTGATTAACAGCCGATTTTAAAGTGCGGATTACATTACTACGATATTAATTTCAAACAGCGCTCACGTACAACTTGGATAAATGTTACTTGGGAGGTTTGTTGCAACGAAAAGCCGGTTGGGATTTATATTGTGTGAAAAATTGCGCTGCCCAAAAAAATATTTTTCTGAAAAAATGCCCGTAAATTAATAGCGTAAATGTCTCTAACCGCTTAAGTTCGTTTTTGGTTTGGAGATACCACTCGATAAGCCTTACTTTTGAATCAAATATCTCTTATGACGCCTAAAGAAATTTTAAAAAAATATTACGGATACGATAATTTCCGTGATCAGCAGGAGGCGATAATTAATCATGTTCTTGCTAAAAAAGATGCTGTTGTTGTAATGCCTACCGGTGGCGGAAAATCGGTGTGTTTTCAAGTGCCTGCGATGATTTTGGATGGCATTACCATTGTGGTTTCACCATTAATTGCTTTGATGAAAGATCAGGTGGACGGATTAAATGCGAACGGAATTCCGGCAATTGCATTAAACAGTTCGATGACTGCGGATGCACAACGCATTGCAATTAACCGAATAAATAATAATGAAATTAAACTGGTGTATGTTGCGCCGGAACGTATTTTGAGCGAAGGTGGCCGATTTTTGGACTATTTATTATCGCTGCCAATAAATTTATTTGCCATTGATGAAGCACATTGCGTGAGCATGTGGGGACACGATTTCAGACCGGAATATTTACAACTGGCAATATTAAAAGAAAAATTTCCAAAGGTTCCGATAATTGCATTAACGGCAAGTGCGGATGCCATAACCAGAAAAGACATTGCGGTTAAATTAAACATTTTACAATCAAAAATATTTATTTCCAGTTTTAATCGAGCGAATATTAATTATTTTATTGAGCCGAAAAAAGATGCGTTGAGTTCTATTGTGGAATATATTGAAGCACATCCCAATCAAAGTGGTATTATATATACATTAAGTCGCAACGGCGCCGAAACCCTTTCGCAACAATTAAGTGACGAGGGTTATTTGGTAAGTTATTATCACGCAGGTATGGATGCTCAGTCGCGGGCACGTGTGCAGGAAGATTTTAAAAAGGATAAAAACGGTTATTTTATAGCTATAAATGCTATAAAAAAATTAATAACAGAAACTAATTCAAAATATATTTTATTATCTTACAGTTCAGGTGGACGTGCCTCAAAAAGAGAAATTTTTGAGTTATTGAATAATAATG
>ERZ795049.5502-NODE-5502-length-11673-cov-8.095283_pt1 | contig 11673 bp, 9 predicted proteins | sample MGYA00375133_ERZ795049 | MGnify/ENA primary metagenome ERZ795049 (study PRJEB30178, sample SAMN05720147) | activated sludge metagenome | isolation source: anaerobic digester from wastewater treatment plant | place: Japan | collected 2015-04-20 ...
TGAACTGCCAGCCCAGGGTGTCGTGATAGGCAAAGAAGACCTCCTGCTCCGACCGTCCGCCGATCTGGGGGTAAAAGAGGCGCAAGATGATCTCTCCAAAGGAGAGACATGCCAACAGGGTGCCCGCCAACAGGAGGATGTTGAGGGTGAGGGGTTTGTTGCGGTTAAGGAGCAACGCCGTGCCGCTGAGGAGACAAAACGCCTGAAAACCGGCGATTCTCAAGCGGTCGTCCCTGGCGAAGCCTCCGTCGGGACAGCTCCACAGGGCCAGCGTCCATTCGTTGACGGCCAGAGCGGCAAGGAACAATGTTACCGCTACAATGAATATTACCTTTCCCGCTCCCGGCGGACCGGCCGGTTTGTTTTTTGTCATGGTTTTTTGAGCCACGGGTGGTCTTCTCCGGAATATTGTTCGTTTATCATGAGTCCGGTCGCATTGCCACCGATAAAACTCACTGTGCCTGCAAGGGCAAGCATATTTTTTGACGGGCCGGCGAGATCCTGCTATGAACTTCCCCGGAAAAGTTCCTGGCGGTTCTGTCAGCCCGGGGATGAAAATGGGGGAACAGACCTGTCCTCAACCTGATCCTCCCCGTTGCGGGGAATGGTATTTATGTGAATAAATACAAGAAGATAAAGTTTCAGTTGCGGATGAATAACAAGGAGGAGCGAGACGGCGTTTTGAACCCTCACGAGGCCGGTCGGCCCAGGGCTCTTTTTACAAACATCATGGTGTTGCTCGTCGTTTTGGCGCTGGCGCTATATCTGACGGAGTGGCTGCTGGGCTTCTATCTCGTCAAGGCGGTTTCCCGGTATCCCCTGCCCCCGTATGCTGTCCAGAGGCACACCACGGTGGATTACGACGTTGTCTATCGTTATAATAACTACGGGCTCCGGAGCCCCGATTTCGTTCCCGGCTTTCTGTATGATGCCGTATTGTTCGGGGACTCCTTTTTTTTCGGCCAGGGCGTAGGGGAGGGCAATACTCTCGTTGATGTCCTGCAAGAAAAAGGGATAAAAGTACTTAATGTTTCGGAAATAGCCACCAATCCCATCGATTATTATCACAAGCTCAACGTCATGAAGGCCCAGGGTCTCCGGAGCCGGGCCGTGTTTGTCGGCCTGTGCCTGGGCAACGATTTCCAGGATATAGCAGACAAGGATATAGATGAAGCGCTGAGGCATCGTTACCCAAGTCCCTTCCTGCATTACAATGTCCGGTCTTTTCTCACCCTGACGAGGATGCGGTATGAACTGAAGCGCAAACGGCAGGCGCTTTACGACTGGCTCCATAGCCGTACCGGCGGTCTGCCGATGAGGGAAACCGTCGTGGTGCATGAATTCGAGCACCGGCGGAAATTCGATACCGACTGGCTGCGGTTTTTTACCGGGAACCGACCGGAGCTGATGGCGGCCATGGCGGGGAACCGGGAGCGACCACTGGACCGGGAAAAACCTACGGAAGCGGCCTACCTGGAAAAGATCCAGTTAACGCCGGCGTCCTTTTACAATACGTTGCGAATCCTCAAGGCAATGCCTTCCCGCCTGCCCGAGGCAAGGTTTTATCTGGTCCTGATTCCCGGGCCCCATTACGTCTGGGGATGGCGTTCTCCAAAGTACGAACGATATGTGGAGCAATTGAAGACGCGCCTGGCGGCTTCCTTCACGGTTATCGATCTTCACGGACGCACGACGCCGGCGATGCACTTTCTTCACGACGGGCACTGGCAGGCAAGGGGGCACCGCCTGGCGGCGGAGGCGCTTGGCTCCCATCTTCCGGTAAAGGCGCCGCAAATGGTTCAACAACCGTGAAATCGGCAGCCGGGGACAAACAGGAGGCCATGACGTTCCCGGAATAATGATATTTGGTAACTATGGCCGGCCTTTGACCTTCCGGGACGACGGCCGGGCTTGCCGAGGCAGCTAATTTTTGCCTTGCTGCAGCTCTTCCTTAAGGACTTCGTATTTAGCGATTTTTTCCCTCAGTCCGTCTTTGTTTTTTGCGAAGGGCAAAGAGATAGACAGCGTCATAAGTCGCCATTGTGCCTTGATCAGCTCCCAACTTGATATCTTCGCCACGGTTTCCGGCCGGTAGTGCTTCCGGTAGAATAGATACTCGGCCCGGATCTTCCGGCGCCATACCTCGGCCGGGGTGGCGCGGCGTTCGCTCTGGCCGTGGTAGTGGATCACCCTGGCCCCGGTGATGTAACCGATCTGGTATCCCCGGCGGCGAAGGCGGAGGCATAGATCTTCATCCTCGCCGTAGAGAAAAAAATCCGCATCGAAACCGCCCACCGCAGTGATGGCTGTTCGGGGGGCGATCATGGCCGCCCCCAGGACGGCGGCGATGGTTCCGGGGAGCCCGGTCAATTCACCGGAGGTGTATCGTTGATTGAGATATCGAAGGGAAACGGAATCCTGTTTAGTGCCGTCGGAATTGAGGACTTCCAGACCCGCCAGCCCCACTTCGGGGTGGGCGTCCATATAGGCAACGGCGGCGGTCAGGCATCCTTCCTGCAAAACCGTGTCGGGGTTTAGAAAAAGAAGATAGCGTCCCCGGCAATGGCTAAGCGCCTGGTTGTTGGCGGCGGCGAAACCAAGATTTTCCGTGTTGACGATTAGGTGAACGGCGGGATAATCGGCGGCAATGAGGTTGGCGGTTCCGTCTGTGGAGGCGTTGTCCACCACTATTATCTCCCGGTGGTGTCCTGTCTGGCGGATGACGGAATCCAAACATGCCCCGATAAGATCGGCCGTCTGATAGGTAACGATGATGACGGATATTTGGACGTACGTCATTTCCCTATGCCCCGGGCATCCAGTATTTTCTGATAAATATCGGCCACCTGTCGTGCCGATCGCTCCCAGGTATACTCCCGGGCCGTCGCCAGGGCGGCCCGGCTCAGCGCGGGGTGCATATCCGGTCGGAGGGCCTGGAAGATGGCTTCGGCTACCAGGTCGGCATCCTGGGGTACAGAGACCACAAAGCCGTTGACACCTTCCCGTACCAGGTCCCTGGCCCCCACGTTGCCGCTGATCACCACCGGCAAGCCTTTGGCCATGGCCTCCAGGACAACCATCCCGAAGGTGTCGAATTTCGACAGCATGGCGTAAAGGTCGCCGGCGGCGTAAATGCTTCCCAGTTCCTTTCGGGAAACAGCACCGGTGAAGGTGATATGGTTGGCGATACCCAACGCCGTTGCCTCTTTTTCATATCGATGCCGGTTGTCGCCGCCAACGATGATTAAATGAAATAACTGGGTCGGCCGTCGGCTCTTGAGTCTGCCCAGCCCCGCCAGCAACGCCGAGAGTCCCTTGATGTCGAAGTTCATCGAGGCAAAGATAATCAGTGATGCTTCGGGAGGCAGACCGAAACGCCGATTAATAGTCTGCCGGGCCTCGTCTTTGGTCCCTCTTTCAATTTCTATGGCGTCCTCGGGGTCAATGCCGGGATGCACGACGGGAACAAAGGCAGGATCCACGGGATACTCGCGAAGAAAGAGATCCCTGGTCAAGCGGGAAACAGCGAGAAAATAACGGCAGGCCCCCCCCGCCACCATCCTTTCCTCGACCCAAATGGTTCCCCGGTCGAAAAGACTGGGGCGTTTCTTTTTCCTTACTTCTCGGACCCATAACCGGTGGGGGAGACCGTGCATGGTATAGAGATCGGGGCCAAACATCCTGTCGTGGGCATGAATGATATCAATGCCTGCCCGGTTGATGGCCCGCTGGGCGAACACGGCAAAACTCGGCGTTTTGAAGAACCTGGGAAAGGAAATGATGGGGACATGATGGAAAAAGATCCGTTCCGTTTCTTCTCCTTTTATGTGACGGTTGGTGAACACGTGTATTTCCGTAACGGAATCGCAGGCCAGTTGGTTGGTCAGGGAGGCGGCAAAGCCCTCGGCGCCGCCTATCAGGCCGTATTTGGGAATGACGACGGCGATGCGGTGGCGCTTATTCATCTTCAAACCAGCCCTGTTTCGGTCGAATCTTCCTGATCCCGGAGGTTCCAAAGGATGGTAATCATGGCGAGCATGATAAAAAATATCTTAGCCGCAGGCCCGCTGACGATGCTTTCGAACATACCCTGGATCATCCAGGAGATTTGGGCGGCCACCAGACCTATGGCCCATGTCCGGACAAAATTACTTTGCCCGTATTTGATGATGCGGAATGCCAGCCGGAAATATCTCCATAGGATGAAAAGAAAGATCATGAGCCCGACGAACCCCGTGCGGACCGTGATGTCCACAAAGAAGTTATGTGGTGATTTTAAGGGTATAGTCTGACGGTAGGCGGGGGGGACACGCTGGTTGTATCTGTTGAGCAGATTCTCGTCATGATACGTTTCCATTCCAAATCCTATGCCGGTGAAGGGGTGATCCTTGATTATCTCCCAAAATGTGTACCAGATCTGTATCCGGTCGTCATTACGGATCTTGTCCGCCAGATCACTTGGGGAAAGGCGGTCTTTGACGGGCATGAAGGCGATGAGCAGCAGCAGCGACAGCGAGAAAAAGAGCAGGGACTTTTTATTGCGGAAGAAAACGGCAAGTATACCCACGAAAAGAGAAATGATGGCGGCCCTCGTCTTGGTGGCGATGGTGGTTATGACCAGTATGCCTGCGGGAATCGCAAGCAGCCACCTATATGCTTTCATATTGCCGAAATTATATATGTTGATGGACAGCAGTGTGGCGAAGATGGTCAGGACGCCGATGAAGTTGGGAGGAATCTCCCAGGGCATTTGAAAACCCAGTTTGACACCAAAAGGATTGCCGATGATGAGGTAGAAGTAAATCATGAGATATACGGAGAAGACGGCTGTGGAGAATATCAACAGCAGCCACAGGATTTCAAAGCGACGAAAGGAGTTGAAATAGTTGATCAATAAAAAATAAAAAATGATGTACTTCAAAAAATGGGCGTAGATGTCATGCAAGGTGTTGGCTTGGTCGAGGGCGAAAAATAGCCCGATTATGGTCCAGCCGAAAAATAGAAACAACGGCATGGTCAAAGGTCCCGCAAAGCTAAAGGACGACTTTTTCTGTCCGAGCAGCAGCAAGCAGAGAAAAACAGCGCCGTAAAAGCTGATTTCTTCAATGGCCGTAAGTTGGGGAAAGGGATTGAAAAAAACATGCGCTCCGATGAAGATAAGGAGCAATATGTTTAGGTATTTGAATAGTTTTTCTTTATTATCCGGTACCGGGACAAACGACTTTTCCGTGTCGCCGGTGCTTTCTGTAAGTGCGTTGGCCATAAACACAACCGATCTTGTCATCCATGATAAATCTGCCTTTCTGTAGCATAGTCATTTGGGGAAATCACCATTTTATTGCTCTTTGGTTTGTGTTATAGGCGATAGACAGATAGATGTCGACTGATCGTCGTCAGTGTTTGATGGAGGCAAAAAATTAAGAAGGTAAGCGGCAGCGATCATGATAAAAAAATGCGTTATGTGAACGGGCGGGACAATTGATTCCGGACATCACTTATCTGGTTCTCAATTATAACCCCGTTGGCGAAACAACGGCACTCCGGGTCTTGGAGCAGACCCTGCAGGCCTTCTATGAACGCAAAAGCCCACGACTGAGGTGCGACGTTTTTCTTCTCGACCAGGGTTCGCCGGAAGGGCATAGGCGTCGGCTTTTGGAGTTGCAGTCCATTTACGGTCTGTCGGCAATCCTCTTGAATCGCAACATCGGCATCAGTAGGGCGGTTAATTTTTTGGTCCGGGTGGCAAAGTCTCCGGTTTTTGCGTTAATCACCTCGGATGTGATCGTGACTTCGGGAATGGACGAAGACCTTTTTCAGAAGGTGCAGATACCGGAAATTTACCAGGCCACCCCTTTCACCGACAAGAGCGATGTGGGTTATCAGGTCTGGATACCGGATGCGCCATATGGTGCGGATCATCTTAATCTGACGGAACTGAAGAAAAAGGAAACCACCCTTATGGGGAGGATTTTCCAACGGGAACGGCGAGGCTATTTACGCTATGTCGGCGCGGAATTTAACGTCATGTTCTGGAGGCGGGAGATCTTCGATAAAATCGGTTATTTTGATGAGCGCTGGAAGGCCGCCTATGAAAACAACGATTTTTCCCTCCGATGTTTTCTGGACGGAGGATGCACTGCCATAAGTGTTGATTCTTTTGTGTGGCATTACCATAAGGTGACGGAGAAGAACGATTCCCGGGAGCTGGCCTACGATCACTGCCGGCAGGATTGGCGCGTGGAAATGCGGCGGATCTGGGATGAAAAGTGGCCGGAGGTTGATCGTTATCTGAATATCTACAAGCCCTTGGGCGAAAAAACCATCCGGGATTTTCCCGGTTTTTATGAGCGTTTCAAGGACAATATTTTCCTGCCTTATGATCAGGAAATTGACTATTTTTAAAAGGTATAGACCATGTCGATATTGAAGGGCTATCTCGGCACCAAGGATACCCCGGCTGGGATCCTCGGGAAAGTATTTAATGCTGTTCAACGAAGGGCGGCAAGGCCCACGGATATCTGTGACCACCTGGAGACCCTTTTTCTGGAATGCCTGGGCATCAGGGCGAGACTCATCGTGGAGCTGGGATCGGGGGACGGGGAATCGACTTTTGTTCTGGAACGGGTGGCGAAACTTTGGGATGCCGCATTAGTGAGTGTGGATATCGAAGACCGTCAAAAGGTGGGTACATATTCGCGGAGGCACTTTGTGCAGAGTGATGATGTCACCTTTGCTTCCCTCTTCCCGAGGTGGTGTGCCGACCGGGGTTTTAAGTCGGGGATAGACATCCTGTTTATAGACACCAGCCATTTATATGAGCACACTGTCGCGGAGATTAGAACCTGGTTTCCCTATCTGGCCCCCCGGTGCAAGGTGGTTTTCCATGACACCAATCTTCAGAAGGTGTTTATCAGGAGAGACGGGAGCGAGGGTAAGGGCTGGCATAACGACCGGGGGGTTATCAGGGCGATCGAGGATTATTTCGGGTGTTCCTTAGATGAATCACAAGATTTTTTCCTTGAGAAGGGAGGCTGGCTGATCCGCCATTGGACCCATTGCAACGGCCTGCTGATTATGGATCGCTATGAGAAATGAGCCTGTCCATGACCGGTAAGGCCCCCCTATCTGCAGCCATTATCACAAAGAACGAAGAAAAAAATCTTCCGGATTGCCTGAAGAGTGTCGCTTTTGCCGCGCAGATCGTTGTGGTGGATTCCGGAAGCTCCGATGCCACCATACAAATCGCCCGGGACTTCGGTTGTGATGTCTATGAAGAGCCCTGGCGGGGAGGGTTTGGCGCTCAAAAGCAGTTTGCCATCGATCAATGCCGCCAGCCGTGGATCCTTGTCCTTGATGCTGATGAGCGAATCCCTCCGGAAACGGCAAGCGAAATCAGCTGTCTGACAGGCGAAAATAGATCGAAAGAGAACTCCCCTATTGTGGCCGGGCTTCCCGCCGGCTACAGTTTTCCAAGGAAAAACTATTTTCAGGGGCGCTGGATCCGTCATGCCGGGTGGTGGCCCGACCGGTTGACCCGCCTCTTCCGCCGGGGATATGGGGGCATGTCGGCGGCAGCGGTGCATGAGGGAGTGATGGTCAACGGTGTGGTTACGCCCCTCGAATGTTCCATTGAGCACTACACGGAAAGCGATTTGGAAAAAATCATTTTGAAAATAGACCGTTATTCGACGCTCGGTGCCCGGGAAGCTTTCGCCGCCGGCAGACGGGCAACGGTTGCGGAAGCCCTGGTCCGTGCCGGATTGACCTTTCTCCAGGATTATGTCTTCCGGCTGGGGATCCTGGACGGTCCCCAGGGCCTCACCCTGGCCGCCACCGACGGTATTAATAAGTTTTTTAAATACGCCAAACTGGCGGAAATGACCAGACACGAAAAGTCGCGGTAAGATATTAATTGAAGATATGCCGAAGAAGGTCCCACAAAGTGCCGCCGACCGCTCCTTTTTATACCGGGGCGACCGCCCGGAAGAAATGGCTCCCGCAGGTACGGTTGACTTGTCTATTGTCATTGTGAACTGGAATACCAGGGAGCTGTTGCAGAATTGCCTGGAATCGGTGCGCAACACCGTCAAAGATCTGATTTGGGAGGCGATCGTGGTGGACAATGCCTCGACGGACGGCAGTGTCGCCATGCTCCAGGAATATTTTTCTGAGGTGCGGGTTATCGTCAATGAAAAGAACCGCGGATTCGGGGCGGCAAACAACCAGGCCTTTGCCTTGATGAAAGGGCGCTATGCCCTCCTTCTTAATACCGATGCCATATTGACGGATAACGCCGTGGCAGAACTTTTTTCCTTTATGGAAAGCCATCCGGAAGCAGGGATGTGCTGCGGTCAACTCCTCAATCGGGACGGGAGCAAGCAGAATTCCATTGCTGCCTTTCCGACTCTGTTTACTTTGCTGATAAATATGCCGCTTATAGAATATCTTTTGCCTGGGAAGTATCCCAGCAAACGTTATGAATACCACCGTCCCATCGCGGTAGAATCATGTGTAGGGGCCTGTATGATGATCAGGCGGGCGGCCATGGACTCTGTAGGTTGGTTTGATGAGCGCTATTTTTTCTTCTTCGAAGAGACGGACTGGGCCTACCGCATGCATCGTGCAGGTTGGCAGGTCTTTTACGTTCCGGCGGCACGTGTCTATCATTTCCAAGGGCAGAGCATTGGCCCTGATATCCGTTCGCGAATCGAATTCTATCGTTCCCGGTATCAGTTCTTCCAAAAATGGCATGGCCCTCTTTACTATGCCCTGATCCGCGGCGTGATTTTCTCACGTCTGTTTATCAACTGGCTCTTTACAGCCTTGGCGGCCGTCTTAACCTTGGGCATTCCCAGACGCCTCCGCAGCAAACTATCCGTCTATACCGCCTTGGTCCGATGGCATTTTCAGTCGCGGTCAAGCCCACCTTTAGGGTGATGGAAAAAAGTCTGTCACGTGAAACCGTCCCCGTCTGGTCTTTCTTACGGCTATCGATATTTCCCTTGACATCGTCATATTTCTGATTTAGAAACCGCACGTGTTCATCAGTTGAACGCAAAGGAGAAGCCATAAACATTGCCGCCCCCGGAATTATCACCTTTTGATAATGAAGACGTCCTGAAGATCCTCAAGGTCATCAAAGAAGAGCCGGCCCTGAGCCAGCGGGAGCTTTCCTCCCGCTTGGGGATTAGTCTGGGCAAGGTCAATTACCTTATCAAATCGTTGATTCAGAGAGGCTTGGTTAAGGTCGATAACTTCAAGAGCACCAACAACAAGATTTCCTACCTCTACAAGTTGACCCCCAGCGGTATCGAGGAGAAGGCGCGAACTACGTTTCACTTCCTGAAGCGCAAGCTGGAGGAGTATGACCGCCTGGAGCGGGAGATCAGGGAATTAAGGCAGGAACTTTCCGTCCTTGATGTTCAGCGAGAAAACCGGACGGACAAGGATATAAGGCCGTAGTTTTTACGCGGCCACGGTAATTATTTGACGATATCAGTATCAGGAAAGATCCCGCTGGGAATCCAGAGGGCGGAGCTGTAGCTTCAATCCCATCTTTACCGCTTAAATTCAGATAGGCCAAGACGCAGATGGTAAAGTGGGTACGGACATGTTCCGCTGTCCACACGTACATGGGCGCGACCTCAACGAAAGATTTGATATCCCGAAAAGCGGATTCAATAACCGCCTTCTCCCGGTATGGACTGATAAACTCCTGAGGAGGCAATCGGTATCCCCCATCGTCCTTTTCCGTATGATTGGTCGCCAAGAGCCAGAATTCATCCAGACGCCCCGCATTTCTCAGTGGCTCCTCATCAAGAAGCGGTCAGCAATTCCTCCCCAAGTTCCTAATCCAAAGAGGCAAAGGCTTGGAAATCGATCCCGGAAATCTTCTCCAACTGGCTTCTGTCCATCGCCGTGATATATTTGACGCCGTCCTGCTCCAGCAAGGCGAGGTTGTCTTCAGAAACCATCCCCCCAGTCGAACACCAGGGTCATCTGAGAAATATCAAAGCGTTCCCGAAAGCGATCCATCAACCAAGTGATCGTCTTTGCATCGGCAGTGCCTCCGGGCAGGACTTCCCAATAAAAAGGCAAACCATTTCCATTGACAACCAGGGCCGGAACCACATGCTGACCATACTTCCCGTTTTTCCGGTAGGCGCATGCCAAGCTATATGATCTGCAGGTCTTGCCCTGATAACTGCTTTCTCCCCAATGTAGGTGCAGTTTCGTCAAATCCATCGTTTACCTTTATTAGACGTAAATTCGAACATGCCAACCAACATATAAACCACTATTTCAACAAGTTACCTTGACCAACATTATCGTAAACGGTAAAGATAGGATTAAGCATGGGTTTTGTGAGGAACGTTTTTACCGTAGGGGCGGGAGGGGTAATTGCCCAAGCCATGACGGTGGCAACGATGCCCGTCTTGTCAAGGCTTTACTCGCCTTTGGCCTTTGCCGGCTGGGCGGTGTTCATGAGTGTGGCGGTCATCTTTGCCTCTATTGCTACCTTTCGTTACGAACTGGCTGTAGTCTTGCCGGAGAGCGATGAAGAGGGGATAAATCTGCTGGCCGTGAGCATTCTGGCGGCAACCGCCGTTTCTCTGTCGGCTCTTTTTTTTATTCCCTTTTTAGGGCCACGATTACTTGGGGATTGGCTTTCTGCGGAGTTAAGGGGGTGGCTGTGGTGGCTGCCTGTCCAAATTGCTGCAGTCGGCATTTTTACCTCTTTGAATTACTGGTTGGTCAGATCTGAAGAATTTACCTGGTACTCATTATTTCAGACCTTATTGCCACTGGCCACGATCGTTTTGCAGATTTGTGCGGGGCTGATGAAGATTAATGATTCTTCCGGTCTCATTGTAGGTTCCATAGGGGGCCAAATTGTCGTCGCGGTAACGCTGATCCTGGTGTTTTTAAGAAAGACGCCGGCGGATTTGATCTTTTCCTTGTCTTGGTCCCGGATGCTGAAGTTGAGCTGGAAGTATAGGATGTATCTTTTCTATATGACGCCTTACACGCTGATGGGGTCGATGCGTGATCGCTTGGTCTATGTCATTCTCGGCCGGTTCGGAACAAAAGCGGAAGCCGGTTTTTACAATCTCTCTGCCCGACTGGTGAACGTACCCAATAGTCTCTTGAGCAGCGCCCTCCGGCCGGTATTTTTTCAAAGAGCATCGGGAAAGAACTTTCGGCAATTGGAAGAACTGGTGGACAAAGTGCTAAAATTGTTGGTGTTTGTTATTGTCCCCTTTTGGGTTCTTTTTCTCTTTCATGCCCAACCCCTGTTCGCACTGTTTTTCGGAGAGCCGTGGCGGGAGGCGGGATTGTATGCGGCGATTCTTTCCGTGCCCGCATTGCCCTTGGTGTTGGGGAACTGGCTTGATCGCGCCTTTGACGTCTTGGGGCGCCAGCGTCTTGCATTTCACCTGGAGGCGCTGTTTGCCGTTGCCTCCATAGCCGTCCTCTTTGCTGGTATATGGTTCTTTCAGAGCACTATTGTTGCCGTTACCATGCAGGCTTCCGTCATCACTTTGTACTATTGCGTGTGGCTGGTAATCGTGTTCAAACTTTCCTCTTTTCAGTTAAACAAATTATATAGACTGATATATGTGGGCACGGGCGTGGGTATTGCCGCTGCCCTGATCAATTGGATATTGTTCA
>ERZ795049.5510-NODE-5510-length-11652-cov-19.748125_pt1 | contig 11652 bp, 12 predicted proteins | sample MGYA00375133_ERZ795049 | MGnify/ENA primary metagenome ERZ795049 (study PRJEB30178, sample SAMN05720147) | activated sludge metagenome | isolation source: anaerobic digester from wastewater treatment plant | place: Japan | collected 2015-04-20 ...
TTAGTGCAAAATTTACAACTTTTTTACATTCTTTTACAAATCATGATAGTTTATCAGACTTTACTCTAGTAAAATGGTGGTGTAAAAAGGAGAGATGAATCGATGAAGAAATTTATCAACTATTTATTGATAGCATTTTTTATGCTAGGAGTTTTATTAGTGAGTGTAGGGTGTAAAGAACCAGTAGAAGAGAACATTAAAGTTTATACAAGGGATACTACAAGTGGAACAAGAGATGGCTTTTTCACAACAATCGGTTTTTCCGAAGCAACTACAGACAACACAAAATTAGTTTCAAACTATGTTGAAGTAGATGGAAACGGTTCGATGATCAGCGCTTTGAAAAATGATGAGTTCGGGATTGGCTATATTTCATTAGCGTCACTTGCTGCTTCAGGATTGAAGGGATTGAGTTATGAGGGTGTTGCTCCTACAGAAGCAAATGTACTAAATGGTAGTTATACATTAAAGCGTAACTTTAATTACATTGTTCGTAATGAGTATGCAAACGATAAAGAACGACAAATTGTTGCTGCTTATTTAGCCTTTCTAACGACAAAAGATGCTAAAGCAACAGTACAAAGTAAAGATGGAATTATTTCAGTGAATGCAAGCGATCCAACTTGGGATGAAATTAAGAAGGCATATCCAATTTGCCTAGAAGATAATAGCAGTATCACCATTAAATTCGGTGGTTCAACATCAGTAGAGAAGATTGCAAAAGCTTTATCAAGTGAATTTTCTACAAAATGTGGTAATTTCAAAACTGAACACAACCATACAGGTTCTGGAGATGCTTATAAGCGAACACAAGGAAGTGAAAAGGATGGAGCTAATTATTTACATATCGCCTTTTTATCGCGTGAATTTAAGACAACAGAAGCTCCAGCAGCGAACACTTCAGGAAAAATTTGTGTAGATGCGATTGTTGCTGTGGTTAATTCTAGCAATCAATTAACCAATATCAGTGCACAAACATTACTAAAGATTTATCAGGGGACAATTACTAAATGGAGTGAAGTAGAATAGGATTTCTCTATTCTACTACGATGTTATGGTAAGACATATTCGTAAAAATGGGCATCAACAAAAAACGAGAATTGACAAAATAATCAAAGGTGTACTTTTTACAGTCACCTTATTTTGTGCTTCTATCATTCTTTTTATTGTGATGTTCATTTTTATTCATGGAATTAAGCCTTTTGTTAATTCATATCAAGTAGGGGAGTATTGGTATCGTGTTAATTTTTGGCGATTTATGACGGGAACAGTATGGTTTCAAGCTCCCAATGTTTATGGGATTGGATTTATTATCATCAATACCTTGTATGTTGTTGGTCTTGCTCTTGCAATTGCTGCTCCAGTATCGATTTTGACGGCTTTATTTGTTAGTAGAATTGCTCCTCACCTTGTTGGAAAAGTGATTACTACGGTAATTGAACTATTAGCCGCTATTCCTTCAATCATCTATGGATTGTTTGGAATGGGAATAGTGACTAATTTTGTGAAAAACTTGGCAAAGATATTTAACTATCAAAGTGCTGGTGGTTTATCGACCTTATCAACAGTAATTGTGCTGGCAATAATGATTATTCCGACGATTACGATGATTTCCATTGCATCAATTAAAGCGGTGAAGCGAGATATGATTGATGCTTCTTTAGCGCTTGGGGCATCCCCAACACAAACTAATTTTAAAGTGGTTCTAAAAAGTGCCCAAAGCGGTATTTTTTCCGGAATCATTCTCGGTGTTGGTCGGGCTTTAGGCGAAGCAACTGCTGTTTCCATGGTCGCTGGAAATCGTGGTAGTGGTCCGACTTTTAACTTATTTGATACTACGCGAACGTTAACTTCAACAATGTTATTGGGATTAAAAGAAACGGCGGGGCTAGATTATGATATTCGCTTTAGTGTGGGGATTATTTTGATTTGTTTGATTTTCGGGGTAAACTTCTTGTTGAATATGGTAAAAAGGAGATTATCGCGATGAGAAAAATAAAAGATTTGTTTTTAAATGTAATAACATACGTATCTTCTAGTTTTGGGTGTTTGATTTTAATCATATTGTTATTATTCGTTTTTAAAAATGGAATTAGACTTTTAGATTGGTCTTTGATTACAAGTGATTATCACCAAAAAACCTATCAAGTAAACATTACTGATACTAAGAATTACCATCTTGGTGATTATAGTGATCCTCAAATGGAGGGTGTTTACTATTCTGGTGTTTGGGGAATTGGTTTGCAAGATGATATTGATCGAAACAATGAAAAAATTGTTACTATCAGATATCTTGCTCCGCTATCTCCTTTTGCAACAATTGCGAAATTAGAGGTTGGATATCAGATTTCAAAGATGACCATGGCCGATGAAATGGGTAATAATCTACTCGCACTAGCAAAAAATGGTGCAGAGTCGATGGTTGCTGACCTTGATGAGGCAAAAATAATTACCGATATAATAGCGACAAGCGGTGGTGGTGGGATTCGTGGATCTTTGCTAACTACTTTATATTTAATTGTATTGACTTTAGTGATTGCCTTACCTTTAGGGATTTGTGCAGCTATATATCTTCATGAATTCGCTAAACAAAATCAATTTACTCATATCATCCGCACGATGATAGATATCACAACAGGGATTCCTTCTATTATTTTTGGCTTGGTAGGAGCGATTGTGTTTATCCCGATGATGAATAAAACCATACAGTCTAGTGGCGGTAGTATTGCCTCGGGAGCATTAACTCTTACCATTATTTTGCTACCGACTATCATTAAAACAACTGAAGAATCTTTGAAGGCAATCCCTAATTCTTATCGAATGGCTTCACTTGCCTTAGGGGCTAGTAAAAGCCAAACAACATTTAAAGTTATTCTTCCAAATGCTGTTTTCGGTATTTTAACGGCAACACTACTATCGATAGGTAGAATTATTGGGGAAAGTGCTGCTTTAATTTATGCTGTTGGTACAGCAATTAAAGATAGTGTTGCAATCAATGAAAAATCGACATCATTGGCAGTTCATATTTGGAGCTTAATGGGTGGTGAAAACCCTAACTATGAATTATCTTGTGCGATATCAATCATTATCTTATTGATTGTAGGCCTAGTTAGTTTGGGTGTTAAATTGATATCACGAACCATTAATAAAACGGAGGTAAAATAATGGAAACCATATTTACTATAAGCGATCTAAATTTACGTTATGATCAAAATCAAGTATTGCATTCCATTAATTTAAATATATATAAAAATAAAATTACCGCCTTTATAGGACCTTCTGGGTGTGGAAAATCAACATTGTTACGATGTTTTAATCGTATGAATGATTTGATTGATAATTGCTATATCGATGGTAACATTGAATTTGCGAATAAAAATTTAAATGAAATTAATCCTATTGAACTAAGAACAAAGGTGGGGATGGTATTTCAAACTCCAAATCCCTTTCCAATGTCAATTTTTGAGAATGTAGCCTATGGACCGAAGTGTCAAGGAATAAGAAACAAAGCAACTTTGAATCGAATCGTCATTGATTCTTTAAAAAAAGCGAGTTTGTATGAAGAAGTAAAAGATCGTCTACATGAATCAGCCTTAGGATTATCAGGTGGTCAACAGCAACGTTTATGTATTGCTCGCTGTCTTGCGATGTCTCCAGAAGTGATTTTGATGGATGAACCAACTAGTGCTTTGGATCCAATTGCAACTTTAAAAATTGAAGAGTTGATTTCAACTTTGAAAAAGGATTTTTCGATTATCATTGTGACTCATAACATGCAACAAGCAGCGCGTATTTCTGATTATACTGCTTTCTTCTTATTGGGCGAAATTATTGAATATGGAAAAACGGTGGATATTTTTAAGAATCCTAAGAATAAAAAAACAGAAGATTACATTACAGGAAGGTTTGGTTAAATCATGCAATTAACGAGAGAAATTGAAAATTTAAATCAAATGCTTTTAAAAATGGCGGATGTTGTAATGAACAATATCAACATGGCATTTGATGTATATAAACACCATAAGGAAATCATCGCTATTAATGATGACATTGTTGATCAATATGAACGACTGATTGAAGAAATTTGTTTGGATATTTTGATCAAAGAACGTCTTTATGCAAGAGACTTAAGAGAAGTTTCTGGAATTTTAAAGCTGATTGCGGATTTAGAGCGAATTGGTGATCATGCTGAAGATATTATGGAGTTTAATTGTAAATTAAAAGATATTGATATCCCACAAATCCCTGAAATTGCTGACATGGTGGCAAAGACGTTGACAATGGTTGCTTCTGCAATTGAAAGTTTTATTAAAAAGGATATATCATTGGCTGAAGAGGTCATCAAAGCAGATGAAGAAGTAGATCAATACTATAGCAATATTATCAGCGAATTGGTTGTCGTTCATGATGATGAGAAAAATTGGCTTCCATTTGCTATTTATACCACTTTAGTGGTAAAATATATTGAGAGAATAGCAGATCATTCTGTCAATATTGCAGAGTGGGTAATCTATATTATCAATGGCTTCCATAAAGATAAAAAAATTTATTAGGAGTAAGGTATGGAATATCTCATTTATTCAATTGAAGATGATAAGGATATCGCCTATATTATCAATGTAACTTTAACCAAGCAGGGGTATACAGTAAAATCATTTGCTGATGGCAAGTCTTTTTGGTTGGAATTTGAACGTCAAAAACCGAATATGATTTTACTTGATATGATGTTGCCAGATATTCCAGGACAAGAAATTTTGAAACAAATCCGCGCTCAAAGAGAAAATGATGATATTGATATCATTATCATTTCAGCAAACCATATGTTAATCGACAAGGTCGATGGTCTTGATCTTGGTGCTGATGATTATATTGAAAAACCATTTGATTTGTTAGAACTGATGTCACGAGTAAATGTAAAGGTAAGACGCTATAAAAAGAATCGAATAATTCATGTAGGCGATTATCAATTGGATATCGATAAAAGAGAATGTTATTATCAAAATAATTTGATTTCATTGACAGCTAAAGAGTTTGATATTCTAACATTATTATTTCAAAAAGTAGGTAAAGTTGTGACTAGAGAAGAATTGCTGAATCAGATTTGGGGAATGGATACTGCTTTGGAAACAAGGACCATTGACATGCATATTAAATCATTGAGGAATAAACTAGGAAATAGCGATTTAATTATTACCATTTACGGTGTTGGATATCAGGTGAAACCATGAGAAGAAAACTAATCATCAGCAATGCTTTTTTGGTCTTTTTCTCCTTACTTTTATTATTCATTACTAGTTTAGTCGTAATTGTAGCAATCAATAATAACAATTCTAAAGCAGAAGCGAAAGGATACTTGTATATTGCTTGTGAAATTTTTGATGGTGATAATGCCACACAAACAATAACAGCCCTTAAGAAAGCTAATGCTGATATGAGGATTACGATTATCGATTTACAAGGTAGTGTTGTAATCGATACTTCTGATGTTGAGGAATTCGAGTCACACTTCGATCGACCAGAAATTCAAAATCCTGGTAAAGTATTTATGCGCTATTCAAAGACATTGGAAATACAGATGCTATATGTTGCTCAGCTTGATGATGGATACTTTGTTCGGGTGGCAATCCCTCTACATTCAATCAATGCTATTGTAAACTGGTATTCTTTAATTGGACTATTATCTCTAGTTGTAATTTTAGGATTATCGATTTTGTTATCAACCTCTCTATCAAAAAGAACCTTGGCTCCAATTAATCAAGTTATAGGTCAATTGGGTAATATTGTAAATACAAAAAATTATTATGGTATCGATAGCGTGGAAACATTGATCGAGGAAATCAACTCTATTAAAGCGGAAATCAATACCAAAATAATGGCTATTAAACAAGAAAAAGATAAACTTGATTATATTATCAATGATATGAAACAAGGGCTAATTGTGATTTCTGAAGAGCGTAATATAATGCTAATCAATGCTTATATTGCCAATATTCTCAATTTTAAACAAGAAGATGTGATTGATAAGAATTATTTGTATTTAATTCGAAATCAAGAGATTCAAGCAGCAATTGAAGCAGCATTTGCAAATCAAAAGGTAAAAGTTGTTGATTTGGTCTTACAAGGACGAATCTATTTGTTGAGTTTTAATTTAATCGAAAATTCGTGGATTGGACGAGGCGTTGTCGTAAGTGTTCTCGATGTAACAGAACAACGAAAAGTAGAAAAGGTCAAGCGCGAATTCTTTGCCAATGCTTCTCATGAATTGAAAAGTCCACTGACTTCAATTCTCGGGTACCAACAAATGATTTTAGAAGGAATTATTGATGATGAACAAGCGGTAAAAGAAGCAACTGCTAAGACAATTAAGGAAGCCATGCGAATGGATCAAATCATTATTGAAATGTTGGAACTATCAAAGTTGGAAAGTGGGATTCAATTTGTTGATGAAGATGTTTTTCTACCAAAGATTGTAGAAGAGATCATTGAACAGTACCACCAAGAGTTAGCAAGAAAGGAAATTACTGTTCACTTAGATTTAGCAGAAGTTACTAAACATATCAACCGCACATTAGCGATTGAACTCATTAGGAATTTAATTGATAATGCGATTAAATACAATAAAATAAAAGGAATGATTACGATTACCTTGAATGAACAAAAATTGGTAGTTCGCGATACTGGAATAGGAATACCAGAAGCTGATATAAGTCGTGTGTTTGAACGATTCTATCGAGTTGATAAAGCCAAAAGCAAAGAACAAGGTGGAACAGGCTTAGGTTTAGCAATTGTAAAACACATTTGTGGACTATATGGTTACCAGATTAATCTTCAAAGTGTAGTCGATAAACAAACAACAATTACAATTAATTTCAAATAAGGGGTTTGTAAAGAATTCTGATGGTAGTCATTAGAATTTTTGACAGCCTATCTTTTCATTAACATATCTTATAAAAATAGCATTGATTACTGTCAATGCTTTTTTGATATAATCAAGATGTTTTATCAAAATAATTCAGGTCAAAATGTTTCCAGCGGAAAATATTACAAAATTGATTGATAAATCTCGATTTTATTTTCGTTTTATGATAGAATGTTTTACTAGAGGATTATCATATGAATAAAAATACATTAGGCAATCTATTAGCATTATTTACTGTAGTTATCTGGGGAACAACATATATTGTTACCAAGAATCTTTTAAATAACTTTCATCCAATTGAAATTTTACTATATCGTTTTGTCATTGCGTTTTTAGCTTTACTAATTGCCTATCCTAAAATATTTACTATCAAGAATTGGAAACATGAAATAGTCTTTGCTTTGGCTGGTTTATCGGGAATTGCCGTTTACCAATTTTTAGAAAATACAGCACTTACATATACTTCAGCAACCAATGCTTCAATTATCACTTCTATATCACCATTTTTTACTGCTATTTTGTCATTTTTTGTTTTAAAAGATGAAGGGATAACCAAACGATTTATTATTGGTTTTATCATTAGTATTTTAGGAGTAATCTTAGTCACATTTAATGGCATGTTTATATTAGAACTAAATCCATTTGGAGATTTATTATTATTGTTTGCCGTTTTTATGTGGGCTACTTATTCTGTAATAACGAAGATTGCTTCTAAATATGGTTATCCTATGGTCCAAGTAACAAGAAGAATTACTCTATATGGAATTATCTTCATTATACCCCTTTACTTATTTTCTAATTTAAAATTTGATATTGGTAAAATATTAGTGTGGGAGAATGGTTTATCCATTGCTTTTCTTGGTCTAATAGCTTCAGCACTATGCTTCTCAACATGGAATATTGCTGTAAAATATATTGGGCCAGTTAAAACAACAATCTATATCTATGCGATTCCAGTTGTCACCATTATTTTTTCTGCTATTTTCTTGCATGAAAAATTGACTTGGATGGGGATTTTAGGAACAGTCTTAACGATTATCGGTTTAATCGTTTCAACAAAAAGGAATAGACATCGATGCATTGTCATCGAAGATGAATAATCATTGTGGCTGTTGTGAAAACCTAGATGTGCTATTTTGAGATGATAGGGTTTGTTTGTAAACTTATTGATTATCTTGTGAATATTTTTTTACTTCCAAATAAAAGCAAAAATAGAAATATATCTTTTCCCAAAATCCTAACTATAATAAACTTTGTTGGAAACAATTAAGGCGTAATAATTTGTTATCACTTAAGTGGAAAGTATTGTACAATTAAAAAAATGGAATATAATGATGACGATAAAGCTCCCCGCACCTCCTTACAATGTGCCCCAGGGGAGATGTTTTTATAATTGGGGAATATATGGAAGTTAAGAAACATCTGATGATTAATGAGCAAATCGAATTATCAAAGTCTGGGGGTTGCATAATAGAAGATGAAAAGCTAGCCCGAAATGTTTTATTGTATATTAATTATTATCGATTTACCCATATTTTTTGCCTTTTGAAGTAGCGGTTAAATTGAGAATTGCTCATTATCATTATTTGCAGTAATAACAGAATATTGTTATTATGATAATTAATTTATTGCTGTCATGCACACATAATTATCACCGTTCGGGTATAAAACCAGATTAAAACATAGATATTATACCCTAAAGGGATTATTTTCTTTTCTTTTTGTTGACATTTGTCCCGAAAGGGTATAATATATAGTTATAAACAGCTGATAAAGGAGAGATTATATGAACAAGATAGCTGAATATATAAAGAAACAACGCAAAATGGCAGGATTAACACAAGAACAGTTTGCTATTCGCTCAGGTCTTGGTCTTCGCTTTATACGGGAACTAGAACAGGGTAAGGAAACTGTACGCTTGGATAAAGTTAATGTTGCGCTTTCCATGTTTGATATGGAAGCTGTGCCTGGTAAGAAGGAGAAATCATAATGAGTGCTTTCAGAAAAGCGTATATTTATATTCGAGATCGTTTTGCTGGTGTTCTTGAGGAAACAGATGAAGGATATTCTTTTTCTTACGATTTTGACTATATCAAAAGTGAAAATGCGGTGCCGGCTTCGCTTACTTTACCACTTCAAAATGAAAGTTATACTTCTAAGACACTGTTTTCATTTTTTGATGGATTGATTCCTGAGGGATGGCTTTTGAATGTTGTCACCCGAAACTGGAAAATTCCTGAAAACGATCGTTTTGGCTTATTGCTTGTCGCATGTAAAGACCCGATAGGTAATGTCAGAATCAAGGAGAAACGCGTATGAAATGTTTATGCTGCGGGAAAATTTTACGAACGGAAAACGAATCTGGATGGCACAAGAGCTGCATTCAAAAATTTTTTGGCACTACGAAGATACCTCAAATAGAGTTGGATGACCGTATATTAGAGAGGCTTGCTACTAAAAGCATCAGTAAGGGATATACAGTGCCCGGTGTTCAAAAGAAACTGTCGTTACATTTGCTCTCAGATGATGATACACCAAGACTTACTCTTGTAGATTATCCTACTGGATATATTCTAAAACCTCAAGTTGAGCAATTTGAGGCGTTACCGGAATCTGAACATCTTGTGATGTGCATGGCTGATGCAGTCGGTATTACAACTGTCCCTCATGCTCTAATTAAAAATGGAAATACTTATGCGTATATTACAAAAAGGGTTGATCGTCTCTTTTCCAAAGATCAAGTAGAAAAACTCGCTATGGAGGATTTTTGTCAACTAGGTTTAAGATTGACACAGGATAAATACAAGGGGTCCTATGAACAGTGTGGAAAAATCATAAAGCAGTATTCAGTAAGAAGCGGACTTGATTTATCTGAGCTATTTATTCGCGTTGTTTTTTTCTATATCACTGGAAATTCAGATATGCATCTGAAGAATTTTTCATTGATTGAAACGGCAGTAGGAAGTAAACAATATGTCTTGTCTGCTGCTTATGACCTTTTACCTGTAAAAGTAAATATGCCGGAGGATAAAGAAGATTTTGCTTTAGCTATGAATGGCAAAAAAACAAATCTTCGTAAGGAAGACTTCTTTTTGTTTGCCAAGAATATAGGTATTACCGAAGATACAGCACAAAAAATGATAAATCATTTGGTTTTTCAAAAGGATATGCTTCAGTCAATGTGTAGGGAATCATATCTACCAGATTATTTAAAAAAATCATTTTCAGAATTGATTGAAAAGCGATGTTCTGTATTGATGAGCTAAGCTGATAGAATATTTTGTTATACCGAGCATGATAAATAAAATAGGGGTGCGCTAATGTATCAAAAATGTTATAATATAGGCGAAATTTAATCTTGGAGGATTTATGGAACCCAAACGTATCATTCCCCCATTTAAAATTAAAATGGTGGAACCAATCAATTTAATTAGTAAAGAAGAACGGATTAAAAGATTAGAAGAAGCAGGGTTTAATCCTTTTGCTCTTAAAGCTAAGGATGTATTCATTGATTTATTGACAGATTCGGGAACTGGTGCGATGAGCCATTTCCAATGGGGTGCGATGATGCAAGGTGATGAATCTTACGCTGGTTCATCTAGTTTTTACCATTTAGAGAGTGTAGTAAAGCAAATAACTGGATATCAATTTGTCGCTCCTACACACCAAGGACGTGGAGCTGAACAAGTATTAATCCCACAACTAATTACTAAAAAAGGCATGTCTTTTATCAGCAATATGCATTTTGATACTACCAGAGCTCATGTTGAACTAGCAGGAGCTGAGGCAATTGATATTGTTTGTTCTGATTGCTTTGATACGGAAAAATACTATCCTTTTAAAGGAAACTTCGATTTAAAGCAATTAATTGAAGTGATTAAAACAAAAGGCGCAGATAATATTGCAGGAATTATTGTTACTATTACGAACAATTCAGCTGGTGGGCAACCGGTGAGTATGGAAAACATCCGTGCAGTAAAACGTATTGCTGATCAATATCATATTCGTGTCTTTATTGATGCGGCAAGATATGCTGAAAACTGTTATTTCATTAAATTAAGAGAAGCAGGTTATGAAAATAAATCAATTATTGAGATAGCCAGAGAAACATTTTCTTATGCTGATGGTCTAATGATGAGTTCAAAAAAAGATGGTCTAGTCAATATGGGTGGATTGATTGCAATTAAAGAAGATAAAGAACTGTTTAAACGTTGTAAGGTCAGTTTAGTTCCAAGGGAAGGTTTTCCTACCTATGGTGGTTTGAGCGGTCGCGATATGGAAGCCTTAGCAGTTGGTCTGATGGAAGCCCTTGATGAACGTTACCTAGAATATCGGATTGAAGAAATTAAGTATTTAGGTGATCGATTGCGAAATGCGGGTATTCCCATTCAATATCCTACAGGAGGACATGCCGTATATGTCGATTGCGGGAAAATATGTCCTCATATTTCTTATGATCAATTCCCTGCCCAAGCTGTTTGTAATGCCTTGTATATTGAAGGGGGAATAAGAGCTGTTGAGATTGGTTCCATGTTATTAGGACGCGATCCAATTACAAACAAAACCAGAAAAGCTCAAGTGGAATTTATGCGTCTGACCATTCCAAGAAGAACTTATACGACTTCTCATCTAGATTATGTAGCAGATTGTTTAATTGAAGTTTATAAAAAAAGAAGTACATTAAAAGGATTAAGGTTTGTTTATGAGCCCGAAGTATTAAGACATTTTATGGC
>ERZ795049.5523-NODE-5523-length-11640-cov-4.330686_pt1 | contig 11640 bp, 9 predicted proteins | sample MGYA00375133_ERZ795049 | MGnify/ENA primary metagenome ERZ795049 (study PRJEB30178, sample SAMN05720147) | activated sludge metagenome | isolation source: anaerobic digester from wastewater treatment plant | place: Japan | collected 2015-04-20 ...
CAGATCGCGCAGGGCTTCCCGGGCCAGCTGGATGGAAATTTCCTTCTGGTTGAAACGCGAGTACGCCAGTATTTTGCGCAACGCACCTTCAAGCTCGCGCACATTTGAGCGCACATTCTTGGCCACGAAAAAGGCCACTTCCTCTGGCATCACAATGCCCTCGACGTGCGCCTTGTTGATCAGAATGGCGACCCGCATTTCAAGTTCGGGCGGCTCAATGGCCACCGTCAAACCCGAATCAAAACGCGAAACCAGTCGCTCATGGATGTCCGCCAAACCCTTCGGGTAGGTGTCGCTGGTCATGACAATGTGCGACTTGCGCGCCAGCAGGGCTTCAAAAGCGTTGAAGAACTCCTCCTGCGTGCGCTCCTTGTTGGCGAAAAATTGCACATCGTCGATCAGCAGCAAGTCCAGCGAATGGTAGCGTTCCTTGAATTCATCAAAGGCCTTGCGCTGGTAGGCCTTGACCACATCGGTGACAAACTGCTCGGCATGGATGTAAAGCACTTTGGCGTTGGGCCGTTCGCTGATCAGTTGGTTGCCGACCGCATGCATCAGGTGCGTCTTGCCCAAGCCGACCCCGCCGTAAATGAACAAAGGGTTGTAAAGATGCCCAGGCATGCCCGCTACGTGCATCGCTGCGGCGCGCGCCATCCGGTTGGCGCTACCCTCTACCAGGGCATCAAAGGTCAGCGCGGTGTTGAGCCGACTTTTCAATGGCTCGTTGGCAGGTGTGGTGTCGGCTGATGTCGTCACATCAGCCTGGCTGGCACCAGACTGATGAAGCAGCGGTCTTCTGCCGGACGCTTCGCGCGGGGCAATCGCCAGCTCAATCTGAACCGGCTGGCCAGTCAGGCGCTCCATCAACAGCGCCAGGCGCCCACTGTACTGGGCCCTGATCCAGTCCAGCTTGAAGCGGTTGGCGACAAACAGCGTGACTCTGGACAGGTCATCGGCGACTTGTGCTGTCAGCGGCTTGATCCAGGTCTGGAACTGTTGTTCGGGCAGCTCCTGCGACAGTTGGTCAATACAGGCTTGCCAGAAATCCGGGTTGGGAATGGCTTGTTCAGCCTCGGGTAGTGGGGGTTCTCCCTCAATCATCATGCGGTCAGTCTTTGTGGATAGTTGCTGATTTATGCTAGCACAGATCCGATTTATCAAATGCTTATCCACATTGCCGGTGGCAACCGGGGCGGCTGCGCAAAACCGTGACCTGTTCCCTGCGATTCCATTTATAAATCATCGATGTTGTTGTTATCTCGCCTTGCCTTGCGTTTGCAATGGCTGCGGCAGGGTGTCTATCCCAGGCTGATTGCAACAACATACTGGTTGATGTAAGGCGCCGAGCGCCTCATTTTTTTAAAGACGACGGACTCCGATGCAGATGCAGGATCAATTCGGCTGAACACACGCAGTTTCTGCTCGGGTAGCCTGAGTTGCGTGCATCCCCGTGCGTCAGCATCTGCTAAAGGCGCGACTGCAATCATCAAAATCTACCCACGGACTCCTCAGACAGGCCGTTTTTCGGTGCATTCGGGTTTGGCGAGCCAGTAACCCGCATGCCTTGATCTCCAACCAGTATGAAGGGTGCCCAGAAGAACGGGTGAGACAGTGAAACTTCGGTATTTTGACTGATCCGCAGCCGGACATCTGCGGCAATCATGTCGCGCTTGGCTCGGGCCAACGCTTCGCTGCGTGGGCGAGTGGCCATTTGCGCAAAGGCCGATTGCACCAGTCTGGCGGCGGAACTGCTCTCGACGCTCCATTGAGTGACCAGCAGTGATTTGGCACCGGCGTACATAAAACTGCGGGTCAAACCGGCGAAGCCTTCGCCTCGATCTTCGCCACCACTGCCGCTGGCCGTATTGCACGCTGACAGAACAACCAGATCCGCGTTCAAATCCAGGCCGAGGATTTCACCCATTTCCAACAGTCCATCGTTCTCGGGATCGCCGACAAAACTAAGAGCCAGAGCCGGTTGCGTTCCAGGGCCAAAGTCACCGGCCATCAGCCCGTGGGTGGCGAACAGCAGGTTGCGGTAAAGATTCAGTCGCAAGTGTTTGACGTTGTATTCGCTGGCCCTGGTGCCGACGAACAAGTCTTGTTCGGGCTTCGCTCCGAGAATCCGTGCGACATAAAGTGCCTCCTGGTAGGTCTCTGGCAAGGGTGGCAACGTGACCCCGGTCATGGCACGCCGTGCTTTCAAGGCATGCAGGATGGCTGACCGGGTTGCGGCACGGTTGACGCTTTGGGGTGCTGCGCCCGAAGATCCAAAATCCGGATCGGCAAACGCGATCAGCGGACGCTGTGCCGGGACCGCAGCCTTACCGAACTGCCGCAAGCTGCGCAGGACCGAGAGCGACGGCAAATAGGTGATGGCGTGGCTGTTGACCCAGAATGGCGCGGTTTGCCATTCAATACCAATGACTGAAACGTCGGCGCTTTTGTTGCTGCTGAAGGGTTGCGTCAACAAGGTCTCAAATGGCACTTTGTAAAGCAGGTCATCCGGTGCAAGAAAAACGTGGCGCTTGCCGCGCAAGCTTGCTTCGGCGGGTGCGACCAAGTTCCGATACAAGGCATGGGCCGGTTGGGCGTGATGTTTGAGGAAGACTTGGCGCAGGCCTGCCTCAGTGCCGTGCGCCAACTCGTTGGCAATACTGGCGAAAGTCTGGCGATAAGACTCGCTTTGCCGGATCAATTCCTCGCGGCTTTGCGGCAACAGGAACAGGTCGACTGTGTCGCGCGTAATCGCCCAGAGTGCGGTGCGCCGGGGCATGACGAAGTAGCTCAGCGCTGCTTCGTTCGGGTCAAGCAGCGCCTGGACATCCTGGATGCGCATCGGCTTGGGCATCTTCAAGTCGATATAGCGCGGGTAGCGAGTGCGCAAGCTGTCTTGCAGTTCCTGATGCGCCAGCTTCAGCTTGCCAATGCGAACGTTGAGTGCCTGCGGTTCAGCCGGATCAGCCTTGGCCTTGATTTGCTGCAGTTGCCTTTCGAGGGTTGCAATCTCGAGTGTGGCGAAGCGATCCCTCACCAGCAGTGCCTTGAAATCAGGATCTGCAACTGTTGCAGCAAAAGTATCGCTGGCACGTGCTTCCATCAGCATTTCTGAAAATACCCGCGAACGTGCCTGCTCGGCGATTTGAAAGGCTTGCAGGTGGTAGTTGGGGTCAAGGGTCGACTCGAAGCGACGAATCAGCAATTCGATGTATTCCCGGTAGAGGTGCGCAAACTGCTGGAAGAAAGCAGTCTTGGCCTGTCGCGATATTTCGCCGGCACCTGCGGCCAGTTCTTCCAGCACTGCCACAGCGCGGCCATAGCTGGTCAGTGCCTGGTCAGGACGGCCCTCTGCGACGAACAACTGTCCTTGCAGATGCAGGCCCTTGACCCAGCCGGCCCGATCGGCGATGGCCTCCTTCAACGGCAATGCTGCTGCCAGGTATTTCCAGGCTTCTTCGTTCTGGTGCAGAAGGACAGCAAGCTCGGCCAAATCCAGCTCAATGTCGGAAAGCAGTTTGCGGTCCGCAACTTGTGCGGCGATCGGGTAGGCCTCAAGGAGGGACTTGCGAGCAGCAGGCCAGCTCAGTTGCTGACGCTGTATAGCGGCCAATTGATGAAGCGATGTCGCCTGCGCATGCTGGTCGCCGATATGCCTGGCAATGATGCTGAAGCGCTGTTGCGCCTTGAATGCCTGATCGAGCTTGCCGGTCGCCAGATAGGACTGGCTCAGCCGATGCCAGAGTTGGCTGATGGTTGACTGGTCGTCCTTGAAGTGGCCCTGCTCGATCATTTTGTTGAACAGGTTTTCGGCGGCATCGAAATCACCCAAGCGCAGATACAGGTCACCGAGATCGATATTGCCGCGCACCAGTCCTCTGTCGATGGCCCAGCGCAGGTTCGCGAAGGCTCGGCCATAGTTACCCGTCAGCATATCGATGCGGCCGCAGAGCAGGCGGTATTGGAGAAGCACTGCTTCGTTGCCAGGGTGGCGGCTCTGGAATTCCTGAGCAATGGTCAGCGCCTGGGCATAGTTGCCCGAGTCAAACAGGCTTTCGGCGCGTTGCAGCGCGTCGACATCTTCAGCCGATGTCACCTCCTCGACCACGATGTCGTCGAGCCAAAGCCAGCCAATGTCCTGCATGACGATGCGAAAGTCGATGCTGTCGTTGTGGCCGATATTGACGGTAACCGTGAATGGTCGCCAATCATAGGTCCCGGAGGGCAAGGCAAAGCGTTTCGCCCAAGCGGCATCGATTGTCAGCAAACCGGCACCTGGTTTCAAATCTCTGGCTTTCAGAGAGCAACTCAGGCGGATCAGCGTGTTTGGCCTGAGTCCGCCAATGCGCTGTGAGAGTGTTGTGAACACATGCGGTGTAGTTGGCGACTTGTTGCCAATCAGCAAAGAGCGCTGTCCCTTGAACTTTTCAGCCGTATCGATCTTCATGAACGCATGGGCGTTCTTGCTGTTCCACCACAGGCCAAAGTTGAACTTGCCATCTGATCGCTCGTAATGCCCGGTGCCCCACGGGAAAACAATGCCTTCCTCAAAGCCGCTGTTTTTCAGCAAATTCGCGCCGGGGTTGGCGGGAGCGTTAGTGACAAGCCCAATTTTGTCCTGCTTAAGGGTTCTAGCCAGGGCGAAGCTATGTCCAAACGCCGCCATCTCGCCTTGTGCCATGTGTGCCGCTGCGATGTTGTTGATGACTTCTGCATTCAGTGGGCTGCTTGCGTCAATTCTGGATGAGGCTTGTTGATAGTGTTTCAGCGCCAGCGCGAACTCCCTGTCGTTGAAAAACTGATCGGCTTGGCGGATGGTCTGCTCGACCTCCTGTGCACCAGCAGCAGCAAAGGCAAACAGGCAGACCAACCCTTTTGCAAGTGCGATCAGGTAGCGTAAAACCGGTCTATCCATTTAGTCACTACTGCAACGGGTAACCAACTCGGCATGATTCAAACTTGGCTAACACTTTAGCGTATGCAGCTTGGCTCGTCGATATCCTTTTGATCTTCACGCTGGATAACTGGCGCGGCAACCAAGCCTTTCACCGCAGCACCACGCAGATCTCGCCCGACACGTCAAAAGCCGCAATTGGGTAGCCCTGCCCAGCACCCCAAAATGGCGCTGAACCTTTCAATAGCATCTTGCCTATTGTGCAGTGATGCACCAACAAAACCAGATCAAGCGGACCCGCGCGCAGCCCGAATTGATCAAGATCGTTCGCAGCCAAGTTGCCAACAGTGTTCACTGAAAACGCCTCTTTGCGTATCAACCTGGGCCAATATGCGTTTTTGTCATTAGGAAATTACCTTTAAGTCGTTTGCGTTTTCAGAGATGGCGCATAGAGTTGCGTCAGCCACTGTGATCGATTTCGCCGCTAGCGCTTTATACAAAAGCGTCAGCAGCTATTATTTTTGCAGCATTGGTGAGTTTGTCGCGATCACTGCAACCCAAGGAGCTTTCTATGTCCGAATCCTGGAAATTTGAAACCAAATCTGTTCACGCTGGCTACTCGCCGGACCCGACCACCAAAGCAGTCGCAGTTCCAATCTACCAAACAGCCGCCTACGCCTTTGACAACGCACAGCATGGTGCAGATTTGTTTGACCTGAAAGTGGCGGGCAACATCTACACCCGCATCATGAACCCGACGCAAGATGTGCTGGAACAACGGCTGGCGGCACTCGAAGGCGGCATTGCTGCGCTGGCACTGGCATCCGGACAGGCAGCGGTGACCTATGCGATCCAGACCATCGCCGAGACCGGCGACAACATCGTGTCGTCGAGTGCGCTGTACGGCGGCACCTACAACCTGCTTGCCCACACGCTGCCCCTGTCGGGCATCACCACCCGCTTTGCCGACCCGCGCGACCCCGCCAGTTTTGAGCCGCTGATTGATGACAAGACCAAAGCGGTTTATGTCGAGTCCCTGAGCAATCCGCAAGGCACGGTGGTTGACATTGCCGCAATCGCCAAAATTGCCCACCGCCACGGCGTGCCGCTGATTGTCGATAACACGGTGGCCACGCCTTACCTGCTGCGCCCGTTCGAGCACGGTGCCGATATCGTGGTGCATTCCCTGACCAAATACCTGGGCGGGCATGGCACCAGCATTGGTGGTGCCATCGTCGATTCCGGCAAGTTCCCCTGGGCCGAGCATAAGGCTCGCTTCAGGCGTCTCAACGAGCCCGACCAGAGCTACCACGGTGTGATTTATACCGAAGCCCTTGGCCCGGCAGCCTACATTGGCCGCGCCCGCGTGGTGCCGCTGCGCAACAACGGTGCCGCCATTTCGCCGTTCAACGCGTTCCTGATTCTGCAGGGCATTGAAACCCTGGCGCTGCGCATGGACCGCATCAATGACAACACGCTGGCAGTGGCCAGGTTCCTGCAACTGCAAGACAAGGTGTCGTGGGTCAACTATGTGGGTTTGAAGGAGCACCCGGATCATCCACTGGCACAAAAGTACCTGGGCGGCAAAGGCTCGGGCCTGCTGACCTTTGGTGTCAAGTCGGCACCTGGCGAAGGTCGCAAGGCCGGTGCGTCCTTTCTGGATGCGCTGCAACTGTTCACCCGCCTGGTCAATATTGGGGATGCCAAGTCGCTCGCCACCCACCCGGCATCAACCACGCACCGCCAGTTGTCACCCGCAGAGCTGATCAAGGCGGGGGTCTCTGAAGATGCGGTGCGCCTGTCGATTGGCATCGAGCACATTGACGATTTGCTGGCCGACCTGGCGCAGGCGCTGGCGCCAGTCTGAGCCTGCACCTGAAAGGCTGAAAGGAGAACAGATTTTTGCCAATACCTGCTACAGCTTTGTCTCTGACACCGAGGTGGTGCATGTGGCTTCGGTGCACAAGTACGACCGGGAGAAGAAAACCCTGGTGGCAGTCAATGGCGCCGGGGGACTCTCGCCACAAGCCAACGTGCTGGAGGGTCAATACGCCAAGGCTTGGGCGCGCAACATCTGGGCTGACACCCTGCTATGAAACCAGTACACAAATGAACTTTCAACAACTCCGCTCGGTTCGGGAAATCATTCGCAACAACTTCAACCTGACCGATGTGGCAGCCGTTCTTCACACATCGCAGCCGGGCGTGAGCCGCCAGATCCGGGAGCTGGAAGAAGAGTTGGGCATCGACATATTTGCCCGCACCGGCAAGCGCTTGACCGGGCTGACCCCGCCCGGTGACTTGTTGCTTCCGATTGTGGAGCGGCTGCTGCTTGACTGTGACAACCTCAAACGTGTCGGGCAGGAATTCAGTTCCCGCGTTGATGGTCGCCTTACGGTGGCCGCAACCCACTCGCAGGCACGTTATGCGCTGCCGCATGTGGTGCGCGACTTTCGAGCGCTGTTTCCTCAGGTCACACTGCACCTGCATCAGGGCTCACCGAAACAGGTGGCTGAAATGCTGTTGACGGGTGAGGCCGATATCGGCGTGGCCACCGAGGCGCTGGCGCTCTATCCTCAGCTTGTGACTTTGCCTTGCTACCGATGGACCCATAGCATCATCGTGCCGCCGGGTCACCCGCTGCTGGCGCATGAGGAACCTGTCACCTTGCAGCAACTTGTCAGCTATCCGATCATTACCTACAACCAGGGCTATACCGGCAGATCACACATTGACGATGCATTTGCCCGGGCCGGACTGCAGCCAGAGGTGGTGCTGACTGCCATGGATGCCGATGTGATCAAGACCTATGTCGAATTGGGCATGGGTGTGGGCATCGTCGCCTCCATCGCGCTCGATCCTGAACGCGATCAACAACTGCGTATCCTGGATGCCAGGCACCTGTTCGAGATCAATCTGACCCGGTTAGCCGTGCGGCGCGGTACCTGGCTGCGTGGTTTTACCTACAAGTTCATTGAGACGTTTGCCCCAACGCTCAATCGCGAGGTTGTCGGGCAGGCCTTGTCTGAGTCTCATGTGCCGGTATAAATGTCGCCATCGACGGACATTGGGCGCAAGATGAGCCGGATCAATCGCCTTCGCTGGAACTTTCTGGGCTTGATGGGTGCATTGATGGGTGCATTGATGGCTTCAAGACAGATGCTTTGTCGCAGGCGAGCTCGACAACCCCAGCTTGGCCGGCATTGCCGGGGCCGAGGGCATCGTCGTTGACCGGCTCGAAGAGGTCGGCCCGGCGCTGCAAAAAGCCATAGCGGCGCAGATGAACCACGGCAAAACGACCGTCATCGAGATCATGGTCACCCGTGAGCTCGGCGACCCGTTCCGCCGCGATGCGCTGTCGCGACCGGTGCGGCTACTGGACAAGTACCAGGACTATGTTTGATGAAGGTCACTGCGAATGCCATCTGATTTTCAAGCCCTATTGGCCTGTAGCCCTTGTAAATAGTGCGCAAGCAGCTATATATTTGATAGTCTGTTGAGGCTGATCGCCGAACTGACCAAGACCATGCCGCCAGCCTTTGACTGCATCATCATCGGTGCTGGCTCCAGCGGCTGCGTGTTGGTGGGCCGTCTGAGAGAACACCCAGCCATGCGGGTGTTGCTGCGAGAAGGTCGGGCCAGCCCGCCGATCTGTCCGGCCCGAAATTGTGACCAACCGTCTGGCCAGCTATCGGGTTAAACCCAGCGCTTGCCACAAAAAGTCATACGAGATTTCAGTGCGACCCTGTTGCTTGGCCTGCGCTGCTTCACTGGCCTCATAACTGCGCAACAGGCCTTTGACCCGCTCCAGACCGGCTGAGGTCTTGATGGCCTGGCGCGGTGTTTTGTGGTCAAGCGCCGGAATCGGTTCATCGGCCCAGTTGGCATACGAGCGATGAATGGCTTCGGACATCAATTGCGCCATGGTGGCGGCATCTAGCGTGGGCACAGATGCTGAGGACGGTTTGTTTTTTTTGCTTGAGCCCCTGGCCGCGGGCTTTTGCGGTGCAGCCATCACATCCGCAGTCTCTTGAGCTTTTCTTTTGACAAAGGTGACACTTGCGCCCACCAACGCCTCAAACCACTCCCGCCCATCGTCGGCATAGCGTTGTGTTCGATAAAAAAGTTCGATCTGATCAGGCTTTTTGCCGGGATTGATGTGCACACTGGCGCGTATCTGCCCGTCCGTGCAGTCGATGAGGCGTGACCACCCCTCTTGCCGATCGCCCTCAATATCTGGCTGGGTGGCCAGGGTTTGCGCCAGCGCCATTTCATCATTGACACGGTAATGGTCGGTGATCATCTTCATGGGCTCGCCTGAATAGTGATCAATCAGGGTTGGCATGGGTGCGGGCACCAGCCATTGCTGCACCCATTCGCGCATGATCATCCGCCCCATTCTTCGGGGTCCATCAAGCTGCTGGCCATGCGCCTGCTGGTGTTCGCGCAGCCGCGACAGCACCCCCGGCCCGGTTAGTAACCCAAACAAATAGGCCGAGCCAGACATTTCAAAATGATCGCCAGCGCGAACGATGCGGCAAGCCAGCAAGCTGCCGGGCTCCAGATTTTGCGTACCCATTCGCTCGCGCACCACCAAGGGTTCGGCTTCTTTGTCGAGCGCATCACACAGTGTCATTTGTTGGCTCTTCACCACATCAGTCACGTCATAGAGGCGCAGCGGGCGCTGGCCCATTTGCTGCAGCCAATCGCGCTGGCCCGCGTTCAGACGCGGACCAGCCGGGCTGAGCAGGTAATCATTGATGCGCCGGATGCCACCCCGGGCCTGGATATCGCCCTCGGCCAGCAGCCAATCGACCATGTTGATTTCAATCGCTTCAACCGTGTCTTGATCCAATCCTGCAACCCGCACCCGCTCTTCTTCTGAAAGCAGTTCCTGGTACAAATTGATAGAGGCGTTTTGCCAGCCCTTGCGGTGCAAAGAAGACAGCCAATTGATGGCAATTTCAACTGCACCGTGGTGTGGGGAGGGCGTTTGATGGTTGGTCATGGTGGGCGCGGTTTGGTACTCAAAAGAACGTAGATTTTCACTGAATTCTCTGCCGCCAGATAGGCCGGACATGCCAGGCAACCGCAGACTTGAGTTTCTTCTGCCTAAGCCGGACAAGCCGGAATCGATGAGCCTTCGTCGCGAGGGCGCGACTCCTACACAAACAGTCGGCGCCTATTTGAATTTGTAGGCCCGCCCTCGCGACGAATGACTTGGCATGTTTGAATTCTTCGCATGATTCGCAAAGACTTGACTTGATAGAGACTAGGCTTGGTTGGTTCCAGAGCAGCGTCAGCGGGTACTGGCCAAAGATAGCTTTCCGAAAGCTCGACGAAATCTATCTCGGCAGCCGTTCGTGGTCCACATCTGGCTGCCCAAAGTGGGTGCAAAGGTTGTGTGCGCCGTCATTTAACTCAACGCATCAAAATGAAACGCTGGTTCTGAAATTCGCGGCACTACAGCGGTCACAGTCCTGTGAAGTTTGTTTCTTGGATACTGCCGCTTCATAGCCTATGGACAGAGTTTGTCGACTGCTTTCACCAATGCCGGCTGAGAAAATGGCTTCGTCATCCACGCCTTCACACCGGACTTTTTGCCTCTCTCGCGTATTTCCTGTTTGTCAGCAGCTGTCAGCATCAGGACCGGCATCAACTTGTACTGGGACATCTCTTTAAGCGCCTTGACAAATTCAATTCCGTCCATCCCTGGCATGCTGAAATCGCAAACGACCATGCTGATATCTCGCCCATCGAGCAAGGCGAGCGCGTTGCTCGCGTTAGTCGCTTCAAAGACCTTGTAACCAGCGGCTTTGAGGGCCCTGGTTGCAATCATGCGCGATATGTCGGCGTCGTCTACAACGAGAATTTTCTTTTCCATGATGGAAACTCCAAATGTTTAGATCCTCTAATTACTGGCACGTCGGTGCGCACTCTTCGGTTCCAGCGGTCTGACTTCCTGCTCACGACCCGCACTTTTCTTGCTCGATGAGCCAGACCTGCAGACACCGTCGGAGGCGGGTTAACTCATGCTCCAGTCGGGCCAATTCTGGTAAATACGATGCAATCGCGCCACATCGCGCTGACCGGTTGAGTGCAGCACATGCCAGGTAGGCAGGCACCGCAGCGATGGCTCCCAAGCTACCCTTAAGATGGTGAGACGCATCAGCAAGTGCACAGGAATTGCTGGCCGCCACATTCGACTGGATAGCTGTCAAGTCAACCGTTATCTGCTCGAGCAACATTTGTGCGACTGCTTCAAGAAGTTTGCCGTCATCTCCGAGCCCTTTCAGTGACCTTTCGAAATCGACGGGCGCTTGTTCACTTGAGGCAGACATGTCAGACTTCATTTCCATCAATACTCCCTGGACTGACAGCGAATAATGCAATCCGCTGCTAGTTCTTGTGCCGCCTTTCGCTGTGGCGCATCAACCAAGAACGTCAGATCGTTCATCTTGAGCGACAGGTGGGTCAGTGCGTCGCGCATGACTTCCAGCTCTTTCACCAATTGCTGCTCCAATACCTTGCGCGACTGCTTCTGTGGTGAACTTTCCATTGCTCTTCCCAGTATGTGTCTGCGGCGATCAGTAGGGCCTGAAATTGTTGCCTCGGTCAGATCGCACGGCGGTAGGTGTCAACGGGGATAAGAGCCGAGGGGGCGTCATGCGGCGCTTTGGGGTGCTCTCCAGGCGAGCGCACTCTCTGTTCGACCCGTCTGCGACATTGAAGAAAGCAATACTGTCTTG
>ERZ795049.5526-NODE-5526-length-11638-cov-5.717862_pt1 | contig 11638 bp, 14 predicted proteins | sample MGYA00375133_ERZ795049 | MGnify/ENA primary metagenome ERZ795049 (study PRJEB30178, sample SAMN05720147) | activated sludge metagenome | isolation source: anaerobic digester from wastewater treatment plant | place: Japan | collected 2015-04-20 ...
AATCTACGATGTTATTAACTTGTCTTTGAGATACAATGCGCCCACTGGATACACTATCTAAATACTTTTTATAAAACTTATCTATTTCTGGATAATCTGATAATGTAAGCCCATTGGTAGCAACAATTTCTAAAATATAATTGATAAGATTTTCTATAATTGTAGAAGTATTTACCTCTCCAGAAAGAGTTAAATCAAAATACTCTTTTAATGTTTCTTCCGAAAACGTCTTCATCTAAGTACCCTCCTTATTTGGTGTCCATATAATAGGACAAAAGTTTACAAATAACTACTGTTATTTTTTATGCTTCGCTGCAATAAATTGTTCTCGAAATCCCGCACTATACAGGCGTACCCACTCTACAGCAGCTTTAAACTCTCCTATGTCGTGACCTATTTTCTCACTTTCGATCCATTTATACTTTTGAATTTCTTCTGATTGTAATGTGTTAAAAATTCTAAGTTCTTCTTCTGTCCATTTATTCATATTTTTACCTCTATGGTGTTTTATGATTTTCACACCGTCGCTTATATATAGAAATTAATTCTATGTATAAGCGGAGGCGCGAACATCCTCCAACTATGTAAGGGTATCAAAAATATAGTTCCAAGCATATCCACAATGGAAGCATCTTCCAAAAACTTCATTACCAGATTTAGACTCCACTACAAAAGAGCTACAAACAGGACATTCACTTCTTATCATAAGATAACCTTCCTTTTTCTTCGATTGTCCAATTATATAGTCAATCTTTTTAACTATATAATCGGAAGATCGAAATCTTCCAATCTAATCGGAGAGCCGAAGCCTCACCAATGATAAACGGAATGCCGAAGACATTCCAATATAGGGCGTTTATATAATTTCTAAATAAGTTTGTTTATTTAAAACAAGCTCATCTATGGAGCTACGTATTTGAATAAGCTCTGTTTCTTTCTTAGCAATAGTCTTTTTTAGACTTTTCGTTTTACCAATTAAAAGTTCTACACCACTTATTTTTTCTATAACACCGTGAAGCAAATCATGCTTCATATCTTTAACAAGTGTATCATACTCAACCCTTAAAGTTTCTAACTCAGCTTCTAAAGAAGGAATATCGTAAACATCCTGCTTTTTCAGCATGTTAATATCGAAGGTTATTTTTAAGAGCTGTTTATAAAGGCTCTGTTCCAGTAATGTTATTTCGTTTTCTATCAATTCAGTAGTCATAGTTTACTCTCCTATACGATCCGAGGAACAAGTATTCGCCCAAGAAATTGATTAAAAAAGTTTGGAGCTACATTAGACATAGACTTCAAAACAATCATTCTAAATATTAAACTTCTATCCCAAAACTCAGTTATTTCATTAGTAGCAATATTATGAAGTCTAAATTTATAAATACCTTTTATCTTAGCTTGATATTGATTTGGGTATCCTCTGCTATCTAGGGTCGGAAATGCAAAATTATTAGTAGTTAATTGTTTTACGAAACACATACCAGAACCTGTTCCCAAACCATCGCCCGTTGAATTACTGGTATAGTGATTACCGACTTTAAATACTTCTAAAGTCCAGGAACCAAGAGAAGCGTTTTTAGGAAAGTTTTTACAGTACAACATATCCGAATAGTTGTATGTTTTGACCATAGGTGTTCCACTAGTTGACCAATATGATACAGCATGACTATAAGAGGATAGTCGAGTATAACCATTCATTTTTTGCCATTTTGGTGTAATACCATTAAACGCACAGAATTGTCTAGGAGGAATTTTATTTTTAACAACTACATTATCTGATCTTGACATCGCAAAATCAGGTTTGTAATTGGATATTATTTCATAATAAGTTACTTTGTACGTACCAGTTGTTGGGGTTATAATCTTAACGCTATCAAAATATTTAAGATTGGAACCACCCCAATAGGCATCTGTCCCCCATGCCCAGTCTGTACCAAACACAAGTTCTACACCATTCAGATATACTTTTGTAAAAAGTGCGCTTGTTTGATCCCCCATGTACATTTGAAATGCGGTTTTAAAGAAAGTATAAACACCTGACGTGACCAACGCTGTATGAGCTTTTGATTGTTCATACCACTGTTGATGTTTTAGCTCCCCATTAATGACAATATCGACTTTTCTGGTAGTTGCTCCTCCGCCAAACATAATCTTATTATTAACAGAATCAATATTGATTATAGAACTACCGGATGCATTTTGGTGTTGAAATGATGTTGTGCTATTCTCAAGGGGTCTAATAACAGAATGATTACCAGCTACATCACGGTTAGTTAGATTATTATGTTCTGCTGTCTGCCCCTCAGCTTCATACCATTTCCCACCTTGAGCTATAATAGTAATGGATTGATATTGGCTTGTTAAAGACTTCGTTAAGCTGCCATCAATCGTGTCAGAACCATTTCCGTCTATAATAACCGATCCCGTATTTATATTCTTGATAATGTATTCTCGTCCGGGGCACAATGCCGCTTGTGGAAGCGTAATTGTAATTGTCCCAGTTGAATTACAATTTACAAAATAATGATTATGGCTTAAAGTTATATTAGTCGTTATAATAGTAGCTGGTCTTTGGATAGCCCCAGTAAAAGAGTTTACATTAGCATAAGAACTTAGATACCCTTCTACCAAAGAAAGCCAAAGTGAACCAGAGTCGTAATCCCCTTGAGTATATTGCTGCCCAAGCTCAATTGAGCTATTTCCCAGCATTACAAAAGGAGAATTACTACTTACAAAGTTTCTTTCTCGTGTTAGATAAAAGTATGTTTCCCCGTCATCAATTGATTTTGCAATTAAGTTAAAACTATTCGTAGGAGAAACAGGGTCAACAGGACTACCAAGAGAAAATGATACCAGTTTCTCGTAATCATAGGGGGCAGTGAGTGGATTGCTACTATAAGCACGAAATAAGTCATCCCCAATAGAAGCACCTAAGCTGGCCTTTTTGTTTACGGTATCTACATAAAAAATGGGGTTACCACCTTTATCAGCAAAAGATAATGTTTGTTCCCCTGTGAAATTAGGACGGAGCATTAAATGGTTTCCGGCACTATCTCTATCAACCAAATCACTATGTGCAACACTGGTGTAAACTTCTGTTAAATAGAAATCAGATATTTGAAAGTCTGCTTGATAAGTTGTATTAGCTATACGAACTCCAATACGTAAATTGGTATTTTCTGTAAGGTCTATTAGACTTGTATGAAACTGTGTTCCTAGTAACCCATATTCATACAAGGTTGTTGGTACTCCTCCAGACATCGAAGCAATTACTACATACCCGGGCCCTGCTTCAAAATTAGATTGAGCAAAGAAAGAAAACAGATACTTTCCAGTTGCCCTAATAGTTACGTCAGTATAAATGTGAAATGGGACTAAAGCAGTACTCCATACAGCACACTCTACCAAATTGGAAAATCCACTTTTTGAAAATGTACTTGTTTGTCTGGTTATTGTAAAAGGTTGTGTTGTGTCTACTACCCAATTTTCCAAATCTTTCATGGTAGAGTTTTTTATATAGTTGGTATAGGCTAATCCTGTGCCTGAAATATCAGAGGCATTATTATCAAGTATCCAAGCTGTTCCATTCCAATAATATGTATCAAATGAGTCTAAAACTTTTCTGGTATCACCAGTTGCGTTACCTACTAAAGGAAGACTATCTACGTCCACTACTGCTGGTTTCCAATTAACTACTGAAAGAGGACTTGCTGTTGTTCCAAGTCCGTCTAAAGAATCATCAGTTGTAACTGCGGTCAAGTATGCGCCTTGCGTCACAATAGTACTTTGTTTCGTCCCTGTCAACTTATCTACTTGCGAGATAGTCCAGTTTCCACTGGAATATCTAATTATAGCTTTTGATACGAATACAAACTCAGGGGTCAAATTAAGAATTGCACTCAAATTCAATCCTTGAACCGTCAATGCTTGCTGACTGGTAAGTGTTCCTTGAGATTGACCTTGCACCCAAACATATCTATACTTTTTTGAACCTGTATCATCTGTTGTTGGGATTACCATTCTCCACATTGTCATATAATTATTGTTCGACATAAGAGTTTGTTGCCAAGTAGTTCCCGTCCATTGATTATAATATGGTTGGTTCCCGTTCAGAAGTACAATATCAGCGCTGTCTATTGTAAAATTGACTGATCCTGTAGATCCAGTCAAATTAAGTATGGTATATAGCTTGTCTGTTTTTGCAGATACAAGGGATTCTAAGTCTTCATCTGCTACAAGAGTTGCTGTACTATCTGGCCTTCTATTTGCTGTAGTTGTACTATTTAGAACGTAGTTTTGTAAATCTCCTCCAGATCGGAGATAGGTTCCGATGGTATAATGGAACTCCCCATGCGTTTCATATCCCATGAGTCCATGGCATTCTCTCTGGGCAAACCGAAAATTTCCGGCTCCATCAAAATAGACGTAGGCAATTTGGAGCATATCAAATGTCCAAATAGTAGAAGACCATAGAAAACTACTACCATTATAATATAAAAACATAGGAGTAGTAGGGCTACCCGGGATAGGATCACTTGTCCAGCCAGAAATAAGCTCATCTATTTTTACCCCTCTCCAATAGGCTTCAAAAGTTCCTGTTAATGAAATCGTTTTGTTTACAGAATTATACGTAACTACAATATCATTTTGATTAGTAAACCCTGTGGGATCTTTTGTAATACCAATGACATCATTAAACGACACCCCTCCAGAAACAATATCTGCAAATGACGGGGAATCTGTAGTATTGATGGGTTGATCAGAATGATAATAATGAGGGGTATCCGGATCGCCACCTTCTATTCCAGTTGTATCGTTATGGGGCATAACTTGAGTGCCAGTAAACACTCTGGCAAATGCCGAAGTAATTATTCCAGATTCAGAGTTTTTCTGAATGATAGCACGTCCAACAAGCATACAGTGTCTTGAAAGGACAATCGGTATATCTGATCTTGGTTGTTCGAGTTCTGCTTCAGCTACATTCTTGTATTCATTTTGCCCAAGGACATAAAAAGTCTGCTTAATATCTCCAATGCTTCTATAAAACCAGCGAACACCATATTTATTATTATTTGTCATTGGTACAAGACCAAGCCCGTCTGGATTTATATTGATATTATCGTATACTAATTGGTCTGTATACTGCCAACCTGTTACAGTATGATATGCTAAAGTTAGCCGGTCAACAGAAGAATCAAAATCCAAAACTTCAATAGGAGTAGCCCCTGTAAATATAGTAGCTGCTGATACCGTAATAGTTCTTGGATTTGGTGTTAATGTTTCAATAAGGTCTAAACCACCCATAGCACATCTACGATATGGAGTAGACATAAGTGTAGCTCTATGTGCTTTATTAGCAAGACCATTTCCAATATCACCATTAGGAGCAGAGTGTAATTCATTGCCCTGTCTCCAAACTACGTAAACCAATGCAATATTACTTGCATTAATATTGGCTTGATCGGTTTCTTTGTAATATTCGGCAGAACCCGCTATAACTCGAATACAAACATACTCTTCAGTACCGTCTGTAAAATTGATAGTATTTTCAGAAACAGAATACGCAGTCAGCGCTCCCAAAAAGTTTTCATTATTGTATAATACAACTGTACTCTCGGATATGGTTCCGGTTCCATCTCCATTATCTGTAAAAGTAGGATATGGCAAAGAAGTTACTCCAGCAGAGAAGTTTGTTGTAGAACCAATAGGAACTTCTCGCCAATTTGCATCAAGGATTCCCCCAGTCAATGTCCAAAAAACTTGGGTATCCTCTTGATAAACAAGCATACCAGTTTTCCGTCTATCAGATGTGATTGCCAGCCTTTCTGATTCATCAGAAACAGATTTATACCCTCCATGCTGATATAATTCAGAGGTTACGGAATATGTATCTGTATCATCAGATGGAACAAGTTGTCCTGTTATTCGAACACCGGGAATTTCTGCCACAATTACGCTCCTATCATGTTACAATTATTGTTATAGATCCACCAATAATATTGGTAGTCCTGTATACTCTATAGCTTTTAGTTATTCCAAAACTATTAGTGACATTAACCAAATACATTGGTTCATACGGAACATTAAATCCAGTTGCCTGATCCTTCATAGACGATATTGTAAAATCAGAAGAGCAACAAATATATTTGTATCCTCCGGATTGGAAACTATAATTGCCTGCAATACTTCCAGACAAATTTGATACCCGCAATGCTTTTATCCCCGCTTCATCCAAAACATTAGAAGCCGACTCTCCATAATATATTCTCCATTGCCAATTAACAGTATGATTCCGTGATATAGGCGCACCCTCCAATTGATTAGCAGATATTCTCCAAACATTATTTGTGGCCACATTTTTTACCACCGCATCACCAACAATAGTATGAGAGCCAGAATTAGACAAGCCGGAAGCCAGCGTAGTTCCTCCTGTTACATCCGAAATAGTAATTGTATTCGGAGTAATATTTCCCGAATTACTTGTGGCCCATGTAAAGGTTTTTGATGATGGCACTTCCTCCCCTACTTCTAATGGACTGGAAATACCGGATATAGAAAAGCTGGAAAAAGCAGGAGTCAAATATTTGTAGAGAAGCATATCCCACATTTCTTTCATCGTTTTATTGCTAAAAGTTGTTCCGGCTGTTATGCCCCCGATTGTTTCAGGGGTAGGGTTTGAGTTAGAATAAGTGGAACTTCCCCCTCCCCCACCACCACCATACGGATTAACGTCCCATATCTTCATTTAACATCCCCTCAGATTTTTGCCACTAATAATTAGTGACAAGTGAGGACAAGTAAAATATGGCTGACGAACTGTATCAATATCTTCTCAACGATTTGGAACTGGTTTTCCCAGCAGGTGATCCCATCTTCAAAGACATATACATTAACTCAAAAGTAGGCAGCGTTGCCTTTGACGTATTGAACCCAGACGGGGCTATTGTCAATCTTTTGGCCTGCAATGTCCCCAAACATATTGTAGACGATGGCTACTTGATCCCGGATATCGAAATGGAAGAAAGCCCTTCCAGCCCCTATATGGTTACATCTTTCAACGAATTTCTTGTGAGTCCAAATTGGCTTCGTATAAAAAGCAACGGAGCCGGGGAAGTAAAGTTCCGGCTCCGTGCAAACTCATTTTGATGGAATTATTTTCCGGGGAATTTCCGTATCTTTGCTTCGATCACATACTTCCCCTTGTAGCAGTCAAGGCCCACTTCTACAATCATTGAGCCTTCATAAAACTCAATTCCAACTTCCCCATTCTTGTAATTCCACGAATGAGCATCCGCAAATGTGAATCCTTTCTCATTGAGAAGTGGTTCGATTGCGTCGAACAATTCGACATTTGCCAGATTAACTGGCATAACGTGAATGTCCGAATAATTGATAAACTTTTCTTCAAGTTTCATAAAAGCTCCTCATTGATTTTTCACTACCAATATAATATAGCAAATTTTTTCGCAAATGTTCACAAAAAAACTGGAAAATTTTTCCAGTTTTTTTTCTCAAGTTAATCCTGACCAAGTTCCATGAACAGGGACACTACATCATCCAGTTCATCCTCTCCCTTATCTTCCATCTTTTTCCGGTAGCGGAATGCAGCGGAAATCTTGCCTTTCTTGATACCCTTGCTTTCAGCGAGACGGGAAAGGATCTCCCCTTGCGTTGTTCTCAGTGCCTTGATTTGACTTTCCAGTTCTCTCCAGTCAGTATAACAATCTTGGATTTGACTCATTTCTTACCCTTCTTTCCTTTGTTGTTGTGTACTTCTGCATCTACTTCCTTTGCGTGAAGTATGAGACAATTATAATTATTGTAGAATCGAGTGGTGACTTCAACCTTGCTTCCTTCAAAGATTTTGAAGTGGGCAATCGTACCATCGGAGTTAAAATACTGAATAAGGATTGTCAGCTTCTTTGTCTTTGCAATTCGAGTCTCAAGGAACTTTGCAATCTTCCACATCATATTGACAGAAGGGGCTGCGGTTGTTATGTGAACATACACCTTCCCCTTATCCTCGTGCCCAATATATAGTTCCGATACATAATCTGAAAATAGTGAATGCTCTTCCTCTGAAAAATCGTCATAATCAATGTCAAGGCATGTTACTCGGATGTTCTTATCGACCGCTTCCCTCTCGCTCGTAAAATCCCATCGCTTCCAAAACTTTCCAACAATTTTTTTCATAAAAACCACCTTTCTATTTTTCTTCCCAAATTACATTGGGGGAATCCCTTTTTTGATGTTTTCCAATTCCGCAATTATCCGGTCAATCTTTTTTTCATCAGATCCCAAATCTTTGTAAAGTCTCTTGACAAAATCATGCCCATAATAATCCTCGGAGTCATTGGAAGCAATGTCATCCAGCATGTCTTGTATTCTTTCGCTGATGGCCTCCATCTCTTGCCAAGAACCCATAATTGTATCATATTCCATTTTTGTCATATAATTTTGCCTTCCTTCACAAAGAACTTTTCGACTACGGTCTTAAAATCTTCCAGCGTCCCTTCATTGAACAAAATATGATTGAACCACAATGTATCCAAATCCTTTTCAGACGGATCATCAATATTCAGCGCTCTGTTGTTTTCAATTCGGACTGTCACCAATTTATTCCCCGGCCTATCCAGTACAAATTTTTCCATTGAAGCCTTTTCATTCTGAAATCGCCAATCAGGAATAATGAAAATATCGGAATCGGATTCCAGTATTTTATTTTGAACAAACTGTACCCAAATATCTTTTTTTGGTACATATTTGTCTAAAAGCATTTCATACAAATGACGCAGGGAATAGGTTTCCCTTTCTGTCACAAGTCCGGTCAGTTTTGAGATGACCTTGCCATTCCGTACAAAATAATCATCCCGCAAAATCTGCCCAATATCAATCAGGAAAGATCGGCCTTCACCTTCTTTTGATCCATTCCATCCCAATTCCTTTGCCAAAGATTTGAGTCTATCCGCAAAAGCCATTCTCTCTGCACGGATACCTTTTTCATTTGCGCAATCAATATAATACTGACAAAAGGTATCCTTGCCAGAACGTGCCTTTCCGGATACCATAATGATTTTTTTACCGACCATTAAAAATTGACCTACCTTTCTTCCATACCTGCCAAACCTCATCCCACCAAAACCCACCCAGACGCACCTAACCCCGTCCAAACCATATCAGTTTGCCCTCTTTAGAGCATAGCCTTGCCTGCATTCAGGCTTGATCAATATACAAATCTTCTGGGAAAAAGTCAAGAAAAATCAAAGACCTCTTTCCAGCTTTTTCCTATCGTCTTCCAATTGCTTTGAGGCTTCAATGGCAATTCTTTCTGCATTCCCCGCAATTGACAATTGGACTTGATGAGCCTTCATAACTGCGTCTACCATTCTACTTGACTGGAAAATATTGTCCTGAGTGAAGTTTTTAACCATATTGACAAAATGAACTGCCTTTATCGAAACTTCGCTTGCTTCCCGGACTACCTCTTGCAATTCGTCAAGGTTCTTTTGCAAATCACGAATGACGGAATTCTTTTCGGCAATCTCAAGGGCATGGGCCTTATCTTTGAGTTCAACAATTTTGTTTAGCTTTGCTTCCCATTTTTCGGATGCTTGTTTTCTGCCTTCCTCTCTGGCTTTATCAATGGCCTTTGAGTAATCAGTTTTAATGAATGGCAATGTGAACATTATTTTTCCTTTCAGACCACAATGTCTACGAATTCTGCAACAATATCATTTCCAACTATGTGAACCCCAAAGTCCCCGTATTCCTTTGGAATGATATTAACAATCCCGTAGTCAATATTATTTTCGACAAGAAGCTGAATGGCTCTATATTTGTCATAGATTTCTTTAGGACCCCTGACAGTAGGTACAATTCCTACCAGCTTTTCAATTCCTCTTTTCAAGAGTTGTACATCAAATCGAATCTCAAGTGGAATTCTTGCTCCCAAACTTTTAGACACAATCACATATTGCCCCTGCTGATAATCAAAATCTTGCATAATTATTTTCATTCCTTGCGATAGCAAAAATCGGAAAGTGATCCCGTCTTCGTTTGGAAAAAACTTTTGGAACTCTTCCTCTGCATGACGTGTATCAAAGACTTCAACCCCCTGATACACTCCAATAGGAAGAAATTTTTCATACAAGATTTCTTCTAACATCCTTCTATCTTTCAGAAAAGATTGCTTCTCTTTGAGTGTACCATTTTTCGGATATGCAGAGAAGTCCGGAGAATCCCTCTTAATTTTGTTTGTTAGCCACAGTGGATCAAATCTCATGTTCTCATCCTTTTCCGGGTTTCCCGTACTACATAATTGTAGGAATCTCTCATAGATTGCAGAATCATATCCGCTTCATACTCCAAAAGATAATCCACAAATTGTTCTTCGTTCATATCTTTTGGGAAAGCAGGAGGATTGCCCAATTTTTCTGATACCATCCTTGTTCCCCGAACATTCCACGCAATCAGTTCTCGAAGAAATCCTTTTCTTCGCAATTCGGCATTAGGGAGAAGAATAACATCTTTCAAATGCTCCGGCAACTTATTTTCTACTTGCCAGACTTCACGCATTATGCTTTTTATTTTGTCCTTTGAGATTTCTTCCATAGATACCAACCTTTCCTCACCATATAATAGTGTCTCAATCAAGGAATGTCAAGAACTTTTTTCGCGAACAGTCACTAATAATAGAATGAGGTGATAACTATGCCCGAAGTAGGAAATTATGTTCATGGTGCAGATGCAACTGGAAGAATCCAAATAGATAAAATTGTGTATGAGAGTATTCTGACCTGTATTGGGTATCCGATCATGGAACCCTCTGATATGGGGATATCCGATGAAGATGTCAAGCGTCTATATATTCGAGAAGCTATGGAAGAGTTTTGGACACGATTCCCTATTGAGGTTCACGAAGAATATTCTGCAACTCCGGGGATTGAGATTCCATTTCCCGATGAAAACACTTTTGGAGTAGTTCAAGCAAGAATAAATCATAATATCTACGATGGAGTCAGGACTGCTTCCCCATTTTATAATGCCATGTCCGTCACCAATAGATCGATGGATTATAGAGCATTTGGCACTCCGTTTGATTATGGGATGAGACAGGTATTGCCTGCCAGAAGTGCCGAAATAGCAGGACAGACTCAATTCCTGAAAAGTGTCAAGTTGCATATTGAGGATAGAAAAGTAAGAGGGTATTCCAATCTATCTGGGAGACTTTACATTGTCTGGGCTAAAAAATCCTACAACTGGAATGACATTCCGTTCAACTTCCAAAACGACGTGGAAAAAATGGCACAAGCAAAAATACTGCGTGGAATTGGAATGCTCAAGAAACAATTTGCTTCGTCCGGTATTCCTGTAGAGATTGATGCAGATGCTTTTCTTGATAGGGCAGAAGAATTGGAAGATTTCGTTTGGGAACGCTGGAATGGTATTCCAAAAATTGTTGTAATCCGATAAAGGAAGTCTCATGGGAAAATATACAATCAAGCAAGCGATTGTCAAAACATATAAGAGTCGTAAATTTGGAAATCGATTTGATTACAAGAATAGGGATAGTGTCAGGATAATTCGGGTACAAAAAATCCATACTATGAACTGGCACGGTAAAACAAGACAATTGAGC
>ERZ795049.5541-NODE-5541-length-11617-cov-6.066770_pt1 | contig 11617 bp, 6 predicted proteins | sample MGYA00375133_ERZ795049 | MGnify/ENA primary metagenome ERZ795049 (study PRJEB30178, sample SAMN05720147) | activated sludge metagenome | isolation source: anaerobic digester from wastewater treatment plant | place: Japan | collected 2015-04-20 ...
TTTTAACAATAGGTTCTTTATTGTGTAACCTTAAAATAAAATTTGTTTCAAATAACGCATGGTAATTGTATATACATTGACATGTATCAGGTTTGTACAATAATGATGAAAATGGTGAAATTGATTAATAAAAAGTTAAATCATTGAGATATACCCTCCTCAATGGAAAATATTATAACAGGATAACGGTATGATAAATACAATATTAAGCCTTTTCTTTGGAACAAAGCATGAGCGTGATATTAAAAAACTGAAACCAATAGTACAACAAATAAATGCGCTTGAAGACGAAGTGAAAAAGCTTACTCAGGATCAGATGCTTGCAAAAACTACTGAGTTCAGAGGTCGCATTGAAAATGGACAGCCGATAGATGATTTATTACCGTATGCATTTGCCATGGTCAGGGAAGCTGCATGGCGCACTATTGGCATGCGGCATTTTGATGTACAGCTTATGGGAGCAATCGTACTGCATCAGGGTAAGATTTCTGAGATGAAGACCGGTGAAGGAAAAACGCTGGTTGCAACCATGCCGGTGTACCTGAATGCATTGGCTGGTAAGGGTGTGCATGTTGTAACAGTTAATGATTATTTAGCACGTCGTGACTCTGAGTGGATGGGTCCAGTCTATAAGTATTTAGGGCTTACAGTTGGAGTGATTCAGCATAACATGGATTACTATCAGCGCCAACAGTCATATCGTTGTGATGTTACCTACGGGACCAATAATGAATTTGGTTTTGATTATTTGCGCGATAATATGGTTGAGCATCGTTCATTGCGAGTGCAGCGTGCACTCTATTACGCAATTGTTGATGAGGTTGATTCAATTCTTATTGATGAAGCGCGTACTCCGCTTATTATATCAGGCTCTACTGATGAATCTACAAAAAAATATTATTTGATTAATAAAATAATTCCAGGACTCAGGGAGGGCGTTGATTATGAAGTAAATGAAAAGGATCGCAATTGCCTTTTAACCGAAGAGGGTGTTCGCCATGTTGAACGGCTTTTAAAGATAGATAATCTATACGATAGTCGCAATATAGAATTAGTTCACCATGTTAATCAAGCATTGAAGGCGCATACGCTGTTTAAACGTGATATTGATTATATTGTGAAAGATGGACAGGTTGTCATTGTTGATGAATTTACCGGGCGCCTTATGCCAGGACGGCGGTATTCTGACGGTTTGCATCAGGCACTGGAAGCAAAGGAAAATGTAACCATAGCCCGTGAAAGCCAGACATTTGCACAGATTACCTTTCAGAATTACTTCAGGATGTATAAAAAATTAGCAGGTATGACAGGTACTGCCGATACTGAAGCCATAGAATTTAAAAAGATATATAACCTTGAAGTTGTCGTTATCCCAACAAATGAACCGGTACGCCGAACGGATTATCCTGATAAAATATATCGTACTGAAAAAGAAAAGTTCAACGCTATTGTAAAGGAGATTCAACAATTGCGTGAAGATGGCAGACCTGTGCTGGTGGGTACAATATCGATAGAAAAATCCGAGAAGCTTTCAGAGATGCTGCGGCGACTTGGCGTAGGGCATAACGTTTTAAATGCAAAATATCATGAAAAAGAGGCACAGATTATTGCTGAGGCAGGTCGTCCTTCTACAGTAACTATCGCCACAAATATGGCTGGTCGTGGTACTGATATTGTATTGGGAGGCAGAAAAACCTACATTGACGAATTAGAAAGTTGGCAGCCGGTTCATGATGCGAAGCTGTGGGAGCAATACCGAGAAGCTGTTTTAAAAAATGATCTGGATCTTGCCACAAGCCATGCAAATACCATGACAGGACAGGACCAGCACAAAGCTCTTGAGGTTATCCGTAAAGCCAGGGAGTGGCTGGATAATCATAATAAAGTGGTGACTGCAGGTGGTTTACATATACTGGGTACCGAGCGTCATGAAGCACGCAGGATTGACAACCAGTTGCGTGGAAGGTCAGGACGGCAGGGCGACCCGGGTTCATCGCGGTTTTACCTTTCACTTGAAGATGATCTTATGCGGATTTTTGGTTCAGAGCGCATTGCAGGTGTCATGCAACGCCTTGGCATGGAGGAAGGGCAGGAGATTGAAAGCAGGATGGTATCACGAGCCATTGAAAATGCTCAGAAACGCGTTGAGAGCAGAAACTTTGAGATTCGTAAACATCTGCTTGAATATGATGATGTTATGAATAGCCAGCGTGAATATGTGTATAAAGAACGAAACGCAATACTTGATGGTGAAGATGTGTCCATTAAGATTAAGCAATATATTGGTGATGTTGTTGAAAGCTGGGTGCCGTATTTTACACAGGGAAAACGAAATGCTGAAGATTGGGATATAGAGGGATTAAACGGCTGGTTGTATTCAAAATTTGGTTTTGATTTGAAGTCAATAGCAAAAGATGATGCGCGTCTTTCACATGATGAGATTATAGATGGTATTACCAATAAATTGATGCAATTATACAGTGCTAAAGAGGTGGAGATAGGCAGTGAGCATATGCGTACGCTGGAGCGTTTGGTATCCCTGCAGGTAATAGACGCTAAATGGCGTGATCACCTACTGGTAATGGATGATTTGCGCGATGGCATATGGACTGCAGGATATAGCGAGCGTAATCCTCTGGTTGAATATAAATTGCGCGGTTTTGAACTTTTTAATGAGATGCTGGATAATCTCAAACTAGATATTATTGAGATGCTTTTGAAGGTGCGTTTACAAAAAGTTGAGGAAATTGCAATACAACCGGAGCAGATTGCAATCCCCATGGGTCAGGAATATCATCCCGAAGTTGAGCAGTTTGGTGCTGGTGGCATACCGGTTGCTCCGCCACCGATAGCAATAGCCTCACAGGGTGAGGATAAAACAAGAGAGGTGGCTGGTGGGGTAAGGCGTAAAAAGACACGAAGAAGCAGGCGGGGATAACAATGAGCCTTATGAAAAGCATCTCCGGTATCAGAGGTATTGTTGGTCAGTCTCTGACGCCTGATTTGATTACAAAGATAGCAATGGCTTTTTCCAGACATATAGGTGGCGGCACAGTAGTTGTTGGCAGGGATTCGCGCGGTAGCGGCGGTTCCATTGCCGGATGCTTTGATGCTGTGTTGTCGCTGTGTGGATGTAATGTTATTGATATAGGCATTGTTCCCACCCCAACCGTGCAGATTATGGTAGAACATTTGAAGGCAAAAGGTGGAGTGGTAATTTCAGCGTCACATAACCCCATACAGTGGAATGCCTTTAAATTGATTAACAAATCGGGAAGCTTTTTTGGTCCTGACGAGATGAATGGCTTTTTACAGCTTGTTGATGAGGTATCGCCGTTTGGTGTAGCATGGAATAAGATCAAACCAATACAGTATGATGATACTGCCATGGATATACACATCAAGAAGGTTTTACAGGCTATTGATGCTGATGCTATCCGAAAAAAACATTTCAAGGTTGTGCTTGATTCGGTTAATGGAGCTGGTTCCATAATTACACAAGAGCTGCTGAAACATTTGGGCTGCAGGGTTATACCAATATATTGTGATATGCAGTCTGGAGTTTTTCCACGCGGTGCGGAACCTCTTGCTAAAAATTTAAAGCAACTAGCTGATGCGGTAAAACAGCATAAGGCAGATATTGGGTTTGCCCAGGACCCGGATGCTGACAGGCTGGCGATAGTTGATGAAGATGGAAAACCCATTGGCGAGGAGCTTACGGTGACACTGGCAGTCATGCGATGCCTTTTGAAGAAAAAAGGCTCTGTTGTGGTTAATATGTCCACCACCAGAGCGGTTGAGGATGTTGCTCATAGATTTGGTGCTACCGTATATCGTTCAAAGGTTGGTGAGATTCATGTTGTCGAGGCAATGAAAAAGCACAGGGCAGTTATAGGCGGGGAGGGCAACGGTGGGGTGATTGCACCAGAGGTTCACTATGGACGTGACAGCCTTGTGGGGATTGGTTATTGCCTTGAGATTATGGCTTTGAACAATACGTCTATCTCAGAGCTTGTATCGTCCCTGCCGGCGTATTACATGATAAAGGATACAATTGCTATTGAGCAGGGAATTGATACTGGAGCTATCGCACATGAAATTGCCAGTCAGAACCACAATGAAATAATCAATACGCTTGATGGAATACGTATTGATTTTATTCATCACAACTGCTTTAAAGGCGGGTGGGTGCACTTACGAGCTTCCAACACAGAACCAATTTTCAGGATTATTGCCGAAGGTAAAACAAAAGAGCAGTGCATGGCAATGATTGATGCTTTTAAAACCATGAAGATAGCGCTATAATTATAATTACTTGACAAAAAATTGACTTACTCCGTAATACTATCGCATTCAATTTTATTACCTATTATTTTGTTATTTTTGAATTTTATATTGATTGTGGTATTGTGCAATATTATTTTATAGTGGGTTGGAAAAATGTTTAACGATAGGAGCTATTGTGGCGAATTAACGCTTGATGATGCAGGTAAACAGGTTACCCTGGCTGGTTGGGTTGATACCAAGCGTGATTTAGGCGGCATAATTTTTATTGAGATGAGGGATGTTACGGGTATTATTCAGGTAGTTTTTGATGTGTCAAAAAATGGTGAAGCATACCAGATAGCGGATAGAGCAAAAAGTGAGTACTGCATCTATGCGTGCGGGGTTGTTTCAAAGCGAACTGACGATACCATAAATCCCGATCTTAAAACAGGTATGATTGAGGTTGTGGCTCATGAGGTTGTTATTTTATCCGAATCAGAGGTGCCTCCTTTCCCAATTGATGTGTATACCAACCTTAATGAAGATGTCAGGTTGAAATATAGATTTTTAGATTTACGAAGGGCCGAAATGCAACAGGCGATAGTTATTCGGCATAAGGTTATGCAGGCTACACGGAATTATCTTTCCAGCAATAGATTTTTTGAAATAGAAACGCCAATTTTGAATAAATCAACGCCGGAAGGTGCACGTGATTTCCTTGTGCCAAGCCGCATTAATCGCGGGATGTTTTATGCATTGCCGCAATCCCCGCAGCTATTCAAGCAGATTTTGATGATATCAGGTTTTGACCGCTATTTTCAGATTGCCAGGTGTTTCCGTGATGAAGATTTACGCAATGACCGTCAGCCTGAATTTACTCAAATTGACTGCGAGCTTTCGTTTGTTACCCCACAGATCATTATGCAGGTTATTGAAGGGTTGATCAAAGAGATGGTAAAGGTACTGGGTAACGACATACATACACCATTCCTGGTAATGACCTATGACGAGGCTATGCAGCGGTATGGTAAAGATGCACCTGATACAAGGTTTGGGCTTGAGCTTGTTGATGTAAGCGATATCTTTGCCAGCTCTTCATTTAATGTGTTTAAGGCTTCGCTTGATAACGGCGGCATTATTAAAGCGATAGTTATTAATGATGAAGGCAAAATTTCGCGTGCCATGATTGATGAGTACATTAACTATGTACGGACATTTAAGGCACATGGTTTGCCAAGTGTACGCTACACCGGCAGCAACTTTGAGACGGGAATAGCAAAATTTTTAAGTGATAGCGAAAAGCAAAAGCTTATTGACAGGCTTTCGTTAGATTCAAATTCGCTTATTATTTTTTCGTGCGACAAACAAAAAGTTGTCAATGATGCTCTGGGAAATTTAAGGCTTAAAATAGCACAGCAGCTCGCTATGATTGACGACAATAAACTTAACTTTTTATGGGTTGTTGATTTTCCACTGCTTGAGTATAATGCTGAAGAGGGCAGATTTTATGCCATGCATCACCCTTTTACTGCTCCAAAACCTGAGTGCGAAGCAATGCTGGACTCGTTAACACCGGATAATGTTGATATGATCAAAGCTCAGGCGTATGATGTTGTCCTTAATGGTGTTGAGATTGGTGGCGGTTCCATACGAATTAACCGTACCATGTTGCAGAAGAAGATGTTTGGTATATTGGGGATATCAGAAGAGGACGCTAAAATTAAATTTTCATTTTTACTTGATGCATTGAAGTATGGTGCCCCACCCCATGGCGGTATAGCACTGGGATTGGATAGAATTTTAATGATTTTGTTAAAACGAAATTCCATACGTGATGTCATTGCATTTCCAAAGACTCAGAAAGGGCAGTGCCTGATGAGCGAAGCTCCCTCGCCAGTGAGCCCCGAACAGTTAAAGGAGCTATCCATTAAGGTGGTTGGGGTATAATGGAAAACACAAAGTTTGAAATTGATGATATATCAATCTATAAGCGTATATGCGGCTATAAGGATAAAAATATAAAAACAATTGAAAAGCTTCTGGATGTAAAGATTATCCCGCGGGGCAATACATTGATTGTTGAAGCCTTAAATGACAATGCAGTAAAAGCGTTGCAGCTGCTTCATTGCATGGGTGATTATCTGTATATGCGCGACTCATTATATGAATTTGATGATTTTGACATTCGCTATCTGGCTCTTTCTATTAATCAGGGTATAAAAGTTGATGCTGATGAGATCAACAGGTTAAAAATTTTTATACCTGAAACAGGCAAGACAATTGTACCCAAAACAATAAATCAAGCTCATTATATGTCGGCTATCCATAAAAGCCCAATAACCATTTCAATAGGGCCTGCCGGTACCGGTAAAACCTATTTAGCAGTAGCGGTTGGTGTTAAATTTTTATTAACAGGAAGGGTGGAACGCATCATATTAACACGTCCGGCAGTAGAAGCTGGTGAAAGCCTTGGATACCTGCCCGGTGATTTTATCCAAAAAATTAATCCGTATCTGCGTCCACTGTATGATGCTCTCTTTGATATCCTTCCTTACGAGAGGATATCAAAATATATGGAAAAAGGGATTATTGAGATTGCACCACTGGCATATATGCGCGGAAGAACGCTGAATAAGGCATTTGTTATTCTTGATGAGGCTCAGAATACCACCTCCTCGCAGATGAAGATGTTTTTAACACGATTGGGAAACAATTCAAAGATGGTTATATCGGGTGATATTACCCAGATTGATCTGGAAAAACCAAAACAATCAGGTTTATTAGCTGCGCAAAAAATACTGCATGGTATAGACGAGATAACCTTTATTGAATTTTTAAAAGAAGATATCTGCAGACATCCAATTGTTGAAAAGATAATTGCAGCGTATGAAAAACATACCGAATAGTATTATCTGGTTATTATTATGCTAAATTCATTTATGACATTTAAACGGGGCATAGAATTTGCTCTTAAAAAGAAAAGTATAAGGCTTTCATTTATATATACTATTGTGGTCATTGTATCCGCTACTGCGCTTCTTACCATCAATAGAACAGGTGCTACCTACAATTATGAGGCTGGTGATATAGCACGTGAGGATATCCGTGCACCAATGAATATTGAATACCCGGTTGCTTTAGAAACGGAAATAGAAAAAAGCCGTATAGCGGAATCCATGCCTGCGGTATTTGATCTCAACGAATCAATTGTAGAGGATAAGCTTAAGATATGCAATATATTGTGTGAAGCTGTCATTAAGGTTAAGCAGCAGATGCCGGATACCAATCCTTTTGAGCAGGTTTTATTGCTCAGAACCATGCTGCCCGATTATCTCCAGTATTCAGATAAGGTATTAATTGGGCTATTGCAATATGATGAGCAGCTTTTACATAGAGATGTAAATAAAGTTATTTTACAGGTTTACAATAATGGAATTCTTGAAAAGCAGTATACAAATCCGCTTAAGCTCAAATCAAATTTTATAGTCATACGGGTTATTGGCAATACTTCAGAATTAAAGGAAAAGCAGGTCAGTATTGATGCTCTGTATGACATCAACAAAATTAAAACATTAGTACCGGTAATATGTAAAGAAGTATGTAATCAGCCCTCAAATGAGGTCGTCTATGCTATCAGTTCGGTTGTTATGAGTTTGTTACAACCTAACCTTTTTTATAATGAAGAAGAAACAAAGAAAAGAATAACCGATGCCATTCAATCGGTAAAACCGGTGATGCGTGTAATTAAGAAAGGACAATCAATTGCGCGTGAAGGGGATACAATCACTGAAGATGTTTTGAAAAAAATTGATATTATCAATAAAAATTCCAGGTTTTCAGGTTTCAGCTTTGTACTGGGATTACTTCTTACCCAATTGGGTTTTCTGATCATTTTTGGCTATTTTTTAATTACCTATTATACCAATCTGGTTGTTGACAATAAGATGCCATTGATTGTGTTTACCCTTGTCATGGCATTTATCATTATTACTTTTTTTATGGCACGATGGCAGGGTAGAATGTTTGAAGGGCTTTTCTTTCCTCTTCTTTTGCCAATACCACTGATAACAATGATATTGGCTATAATGTACAATATCCATATTGCCATGTTAATTGGGATGTATATTGTATTCTTTGTAGCAATTATCACAAAAGGTGATTTTACATCATTACTGCTGGCTTTCAGTTCGGCACTTTCAGGAGTGTTTGTTGTAGGTGATGTAGAACGGCGATCAGACTTTTTACGGGGAGGATTTACTTTAGGACTTATTAACTCGGTGATTGTTGTTTCAGTTGGTTTAATGAATGAATTATCATTTGCTATGATTCTTAATAATATAGGGCTTGCGTTTGTTTCAGGAATTATCAATGCGATAGTTGTTTTTGGAGTATTCCCAATCTATGAAAACCTTTTTGGTTTAACAACAAAATTTAAATTGCTGGAACTATCCGATCTTAATGCACCTATTTTCAGGGAGATGCTTATAAAAGCTCCGGGAACATACAACCATTCAATCATGGTTGCAACGCTTGCTGAATCCGCATGTAAGGAGATTGGAGCCAATGCGTTGCTTGCCAGGGTTGGAGGATATTACCATGATATAGGTAAAATTCAGGATGCAAACTTTTATATTGAAAATAAGGTTACCGATCCGCGCGCTAAAAAGTTATCTGCCCTTGAGTATTGTAAATTGATCATCTCTCATGTTGAGAAGGGAGTTGAGCTGGCGCGCAAAAATAATCTACCCGAGATGGTAATAGATTTTATCCGTGAACATCATGGACAAACAGTAATGACATATTTTTACCATCAGGCACTGGAGGAGAGTGGTGCCAGTGGAGATATTATCCAGAAAAGTGATTTTCAGTATCCCGGTCCTAAACCGCATACACGGGAAACTGCAGTTGTTATGCTTGCAGATGCAATTGAGGCTGCTGCACGTTCTATTCAGGAACCAACCATCGAAAAATTAGAATCGTTGATAAAACGAATAATCAATAACCGTTTGAACGAAGGTGATCTGGATCATGCTGATATTACCATGAATGAGCTTAATAAGATTCAGCATTCCATACTGCGGGTATTGCAGGGAATATTTCACTCACGCATTGAATATCCAACAGATGATGAAATTAATAGATTAGAGCAACGATCAGAGCATGGCCATTAACATTACTATTGAAAGTGAAGATATTTCAGTTTCTAAATATTTAAAAACATTCTGTAAAAAAAACATCAAGGCTATACTACGGTATCTCCACATTGATAATGTTGCTGTAACGCTTGTGCTTACCGGTGATGCATCAATTGCCCGTTTTAACAGAAACTATCGCAAAAAAAAAGGACCAACTGATGTGCTTTCCTTTGCCTACCGCGAGGCGCCAACGCCACTTGCTGACGGTTTGCCTGAATATCTTGGTGATGTAATCATATCACTTGAAACAGCACAAAAACAGGCACAAGAATATAATGTTACCCTGCATGACGAAATGCTGCGGCTTATTGTTCATGGTATGTTGCATCTGTTGGGCTATGACCATGAGCAATATTACAAAAAAAAACAGATGCAAAAAAAAGAAGAAGAACTGCTGCAGCATTTACGTTGATAAGCAACAAAAATAATTTTAGTCTATATTCACAATAGTTTTTATGGTGTTCAGCAGCTCATCGGCTAATTGGTCGTTGCAATGATTTACCTCCTGTGATGCCTGCTTGATATCATCAGCTTGCTTGCATGAGCTAAAATAAAATTTAATCTTGGGCTCCGTACCTGATGGACGCATGGTAACCTTTGATCTATTTTCTAGACTATATTGCAAAACATCCGATGGTGGGAGATTGGCCGGTTTAGTGGCTCCGCTTGCAATGTCTACAATTCCTGCTTTGCCGTCAAGGATGGATACAACCTTTATACCAGCAAACTGCTGTGGAGGGTTGCTGCGAAAATGTTTCATGATGGTTTTTATTTTTTCTATTCCCTCCACCCCTTTTAAGGTTAGTGAAACCAATTTTTCATTATAGTAACCAAACGTAGTATAGATTTCATCCAGAAAGTCATTAAGCGTTTTGTTTTGTTTATGCAGCCAGTGTGTCATCTCGGCAAAAAAATAGCATGAGCTTACGGCATCTTTATCGCGCACAAAATCAAGCGGTAAATAACCATAGCTTTCTTCACCGCCAAAGATAAAGGTGTGTGTATGCTCATATTCCCGTATCTTCTTTGCAATCCACTTAAAACCGGTAAGGACATTTTCCATTGATACATTAAACTGATCAGCTATAGTCTGCTGCAGTTCAGTGGTAACAATGGTCTTTACCACAAAACTGTTTCGGGGTAACCTATTGTGATGCTGCCGCTGTAATAAAATATAATACAGCAGCATGCTCCCTATCTGATTGCCGTTTATTAACGTATACTCGCCATTGGTATCTTTGAATGCAACACCCATACGGTCGGCATCGGGGTCGGTGGCAAGCACTATATCGGCATTGATGGTTTTAGCCAATGCAATTGCCATGGTAAGCGCTTCAGGTTCTTCGGGATTTGGTGATGCAACCGTTGGGAAGTTGCCATCCGGATTTGCCTGCTTTTCCACAACATGGACATTGGTAAATCCAAATTTTTGTAAAATCATGGGTACAATTTTGTAGCCCGTGCCATGAAGCGGCGTAAAAACAATATTAATGGGCGATAGTTCCTGTGATTTGAATATAACCTTAGAAAGTTTATCTGCATAGCTATTGATTATTTCATTGCCAACCAGTTGTATCAATTTATTTCCAGCAGCCTGGTGAAAATCTATCTTTTTAATTTGCGTAATTGCATTAATTTTTTGTACCTCATCAATAATTTCTTTATCCTGCGGAGGAACAACCTGGCCGCCATCGTTCCAGTATACTTTATAGCCGTTGTATTCGGGAGGGTTGTGGCTTGCGGTTATAACAATACCGGAGGTTGCCTTGAAATAACGTATAGCATACGAGCAAATGGGTGTTGGCGTAATATCGCTAAACAGATACACCGTAATGCCGTTAGCAGCTAAAATACTGGCTGCCTCTTTTGAAAAAACATCCGACATCCTCCGAGAGTCATAGGCTATGACAACACCCTGTGTAGCGCTCCCTTTTTGTAAAATGTAGTTGGCAAGCCCCTGTGTTGCCATACCAACGGTATAGATATTCATCCTGTTGGTACCGGCACCAATTATACCCCGCAATCCTCCTGTACCAAATTCTAAATTGGTATAGAAGCGTTCATACAGTTCTTTTTCATTGTTTTGTTGTACCAGTTGATTAATTTCATGAATGGTTTCACTATCAAACGGTGGCTGTTGCCATTGCTGTATGCGC